>OBWG01000435.1_pt1 | contig 30367 bp, 35 predicted proteins | sample 1495221 | NCBI WGS metagenome assembly OBWG01 (sample SAMEA2580053, study PRJEB22360) | human gut metagenome | reverse complement strand
GCCTTCCTCCTCCCACTCAAGTGCCTCGCCGCATATCTGGCAGTAATTCTGCCCCAGCTCAATCATCTCATTCTCACATACTGGGCACATAAATCTTTCTTTTCCCTGCATCAAAATCTTAGCCATGGCTATTCTCCTTTCCTGATCGGCGTTCCTGCCCCTTCATCATCCGCCTTAACATTCGATTGGAAGCGACACTTTCTATTGTGCAGCCTTGTCCACTTCCAAATTGTTTACTATACGCTGTCAAACCTACCGCCATACCAGCCGTTCGAGTTTTACTTATTCTACTTTTCCCCATCTTTTTTACCTCACTTCATATAATCAAACAGCGTTGGGGCCTCAATCTCATCTTCTGCCGCCTGTAAATACCCTACTCCATCCCGGAAGTAATCTGGATTCAGTTCAATTCCATATCCCTTCCGATGCATCTTAACCGCAGACATAGGTACCGTCATAAGGCCGCCGAACGGATCCAGCACCTCATCTCTCTCATTGGAATAACGGTTAATGATCCGTTCCACAATATCAAGCTGTAAGGGGCATACGTGCATCTGGGCCCGTCTCCGGGACTGGTTCGTGTTAAGCGTCCGCATCCGGTTTATATCGTCCCATACTTCCCAGGCCCAGCTCCCAGGTGCCACCACCATAAAGGTGGCAGGCAGCTTTCCGTCCGTGTCCAGCTTTCTGGCTAACGCTACATGATCTTCATAATTGTAGACAGTACCCCTGCTGTATTTGCGGTACACAGCCTGCAGATTATCAACGGATATCTTTCCCAACTCTTCCTTGCTGATTAACCGATCGCCGGAGCTGCGCCAAAACCCATGCGCATCAATCTGCCACTGTGCCCTGATGTATTCCTCCTTGGTTTTTTTGACTGGTTCATCCGCATAGGCTGTGGACCGGTCTGTAGGCAGTTTGCGGAACAGCAGGATATACTCCGGACAGCCTACACCCATTTTGGAGCCATCCTTGCACTGTTCGCTCCATCCAAGCCGGTAGGTCTGGTTATTTTCCCGCACCACATCCGTCACCACGGTAATCATACCGAAATATTGGAACCCATGTTTTATGTAATGGTTGATACAGAGTGCATGGAAGGGTTCCACCGTAGGCATCCCAGTGCCGGTGGCATTTCCGTACAGTACCCGATCTTTCACATGGACCGCCGCCACCCGTCCAGGCTTCAACACCCGCAAAAGCTCCGGCGTCAAAAAGTCCATCTGTTCAAAAAATCGTGCCGTGTCCTGGTTATGGCCGAAATCATTATAGTTTGCGCTGTACTCATAATGGTTGCCAAACGGGATGCTCGTATGGATCAGCCCAAAGCGGCTATCTTCCAGTCTCCGGACTGCCTCCACACAATCGTCATGTACTGCTGTATAATTCTTTCCGTTTATCTCCACAGTTTTTACCCCCATCTTTCGCTTTAATGCCTGCTCTTTTCCTGTTCTGGAAAGTCCATATTTCCGTACAATCTCAATCATCTTTTCCACCATGTGATCGTGGTTTTTCCATTTCTCCAGCAGTGCCTCTTTGATCTGGCGCTCCGATTCCATGTAGATGATGTCAATCACCACCGGCTCAGTCTGTAAAAAACGGTAACACCGGTGGATTGCCTGAATAAAATCGTTAAATTCATAATCAATCCCCAGAAATATCTCCCGATGGCAATACCGTTGGAAATTGCATCCTGATCCGGAAAGAGATTTCTTGGTTGCAAACAGACGGATCCTCCCGTCTGAAAAGGCAATTACCCTTTCTTCTCTAACCTCATAATCCTGAGAACCGTAGATGTCCGCGGTTTCCGGCAGTGCTGCCCTGATTGCGTGCCGCTCCGCCTCCTGGTCATGCCACAACACAAAATGATCCTCCGGTGATTCTTCTACCAGTTCTTTCATTTTCTGTACCCGGGCATCAATGCTTTCCCGTTTTACCTGTGCCGCCTCCTTAAGACCGACGGCCGCATCCTGAAACAGGCTCATCTGTCCATCCCGGTCAATGGCATCCCCATAGTGTACCGGGATCTCATGCCATCGTACCTCTAACGGTGGAAGGTCATAGCCTGCATCTGGATAATCCGGGCTGACATCAGAAGGCTTTGTGACAAACAGTGCCCAGCTTGATACCCACAACCAAAACTCATCTTCCATATTGGGGTACAGGGTCAGGTTGTTAGCCTTAGTGCTGTCCCTCTGAAAGAACCGGGTAAGAGCCTGGCCGGTATCCATCACTTCCAAGTAGCCGGCATAATGAATCAGCTCCTTGTATTTGTTCGGGCTCGGCGTTGCTGTGGCCACCAGCTTATAAGGCACGCCCTTGAACTTATCCAGGAACATCTGGTAGGTCTTGCTCCCGAAGCTGCGGAGCACCGATGCCTCGTCCAGGCTCGTTGCCGTAAAATATACCGGGTCAATATCGCCGTCCCGGACCCGCTCATAGTTGGTCAGTACAATGTCGGAATCGGCTGCCCTGACCTCCTCCATGGTGCGGACATACTGCGGTTTCCCGTATCCCAGAAGTTCCACGGCGTCCCGCTGAAACTCCTGTTTTACACCTAACGGGCAGACAATCATCGCCTTGCCGCCCTCATGACGCACTGCCTGGCGGCAAAATTCCAGTTCCTGCACCGTCTTTCCCAGGCCAAAAGATTCAAACAATGCCCTGCGGCCGCCACGCAGAGCCCACACTACTGCATCTGCCTGGTGTGGTTTTAACGCCGGATTGATCTCTGCCCGGTCTGCTAAAAAACCGCTGTCTGGCGCAATCTCTATCTTACTTTTCAAAAACTCTAAATAATCCATATCTTTATAGAAGCCTGCATATGCATTACCCCGGCCGGAGGTTCCAGCTCCTTTCATTTTTTATCTTCTCATTTTCTGTATCCCTGAAATCAGGTTCTTCCGGTTTTCTGCCGCTATGACATCTCGGATTGATTCTTCAGGGAACGGGATTTGATAAGTGCGTTCCTTCATCCGGTTTACAATCCGCTCATCATACCTCAAATCCTCCAGGCTGGAATTGCTGGTAAAAATCGTAGGCAGCTTATCCTGATACCGCCCGTTGATAATGGCATAAAAGCGCTCCCCTATCCAGTCTTTGGGGATCTCTGTCCCGAAGTCGTCGATCACCAGCACTTCCACCGTTGCCAGAGCGTCCAGAAGATCACTTTCCTTCCGGTCCCGGTCATCCCAGGTCGCTTTGATCTCCTGGACGATCCGCATGGATCCGGAGAACCTGACCTGCATCCGGTACCTGCGTATCAGTTCGTTGGCTATGCTTGCTGCCATCCTCGTTTTCCCTGACCCTTTTGTATCAGAGTACAGGTACAGACCCATTCCGGCAGCTTTCATGTCCTCCAGGTTATCCAGATAATATTTGACCGCTGCACACGCCTGCCTTATAGTTTTCCTGCTGTCCTCTTTCCGGTACACGTCCAGGCAGAATGTATTGAGCTCCATGTCTGCAAAAGCCTCTGGGATATTGGCGAAAGACAGCTTGCGCTCCATGATCTGGCGTTCTACCAGACCGCACTCACACCGACGCCCATACTCTATGCCTTCCGCATCGCGCCAGTACACCCAGCCGGTCCCATGACATTCAGGGCATTCAGAACCCTGTGAAATCTTCCCCGGCATCTTCAAGATAGTTTCCTGCCGCTCTGCTCTTATCCGGCTTATCATCTTCTCCAAAGCATCCACCTTTTTCCCTCCTCTCCCGTTTTGCGGCGTCAATGACCCACTTCCTGATAGCCAGGTAACTGCTCTTGTGCTTGTACCCCTTCATTTCCACATACTCGTCCAGGTACCGGACAGCATCCGTGGTCAGGGAAGTTCCGTACTCGCCGGTCAGTTTTTCAAGCTCCTGGTCCGTCAACAGGACATGACCGTATTCACCGCGCTTATGTTTCACCTTTGACGGATCGGTGGGTTCTTTTGATACGTTAGTATCTTTCTTATTGTTTTGTTTTTGTTTATGTTTATGTTTATATAATGTGCTACTATTTTGCACACCATCTTGCATACTGTTTTGATTACTGTTTTGCACACCATCTTGCGTACCAACTTGCTTACTATTTGCTATAGTGATGCAGTACACAGTCGTTTTGGTTCCCCTTTCCCGGAAATCAATCAGCCCTCTTTGTTTTAATTCATTTCTCGCTTTCAGTATTCCTGACCTGCTCATTCCCGTCAGTACTGACAGCACTTGATTCGGCGCTTGAAACCACTCTGTCCAGTTGCTTCTGTTGCATACATGCAATAACGCAAAGTATAACGACACCTGCCCTGTAGACAACGGATTTGTCGTGGCCGAATCCCAGAAAGAATTGATCATGGCTATGTAATTCATGTTTTCACCTGCTGTCCATCTCCCTGCCTGCTTCCCACTCCCTGTATATCCGGATCCAGTCTACAAGACGCATCGTCACCAGCCATTCGCACCGGTCTTTCCGATGGAATACCGCGGGAAGAAGTCCTTTAGCGGCGTCCCTTACTGCCTGCAATACGGCATCCAGAAGATTCAGTTTCTCTACCCGCTTGCACTCTATATGGATCCCCGGGAGGCCTATCACATCCGCATCACCGGAAGACCCGCAATACTGCTGGCCCCTGCGGCAGTCATAACCGTATTCCCGCAGGATCCCGGCCAGTTCCCGCTCTCCGCGCTTTCCTTTTTCTCTCTGTGATTTTCCCATGTACCTCCTTCCCGACCGGCAGACGGTCAGCCATGCCGGTCTTAGGACATTTATAACCAGATGGCATTTAATATCGTGACATATTATCCCGCCATCAGAGGTAACTCTTTCCAAATTCCCGCCGGAAATCTTCCCGGCTTCCATAATGCTCCTCATAATACTTTTGAGCCTTACGTTTCAAACTTTCATCAAATACCTGATCCATATGTACACTGTAAGAGGCCATATTGTGCCAGTCTGGGCGCAGCGGCACCAGAAAGCCATATTTCTCTGACAGGGACCGGTTCGGCCCGTTAAATACATGATGGATGGCAACATTGCAATCTCCTGTAATGATACAGTGGTGCAGATCATCTGTGAGCACGCTATGCAGTTTTTTCATGGCGTTTTCTCCAATTCTTCTCGTACATTTCCATCATACGTTCCAGTTCTTGAGGCGGGATTGTTTCAATTCCTTGTTCCTTACATTCTGACACCAGCCCATCAATCAACGCAGACATTTCTGCGGTATCATAGGTACTTGATCCACGCAGCATTACATAGGTGCGGTACAGTTTCCCGTCCTTCCCTACATTGACTTCTGATGTAGGACAGATATGGTAGGTTTCGGATTCATCCGCTTTTCTGGTTCCTTCGTCATTATCTGGAAGAACTAAAAATATCATTTGACCGTCAATAATCTCTCGACGACCATACCGCCTCAAAAGAATATTGTGTAAGTGTGGCTTGGAAATGTTGAGCTTGTCCGCCAGTTTTGTCACCATCTGCCAGTAATAAGCATTTGCATCCAAGCTGCGTTTCTTTTTCCATGGCTTTACAGTAAAGACCAGCTTCTCATGTTTTCTCAGATCATCCCACTCCGGGCCGATATCGTCCCGATCACACTGTACAGTCAGTTCCATCCGGTGAGAATCTATATCAATACGCAGACCACCCACAAATCTTCCCATAAAGTCCATAAATAAGCTACTGCCTTTCCGGATTGTTCCATGGCAGTCCATCACTCCCGTTTTCAGGAGGAATTGTGGCGGGATCTATTGGCTTATCTGGTTTGCCTTTCAAGACGTCCATTGCGTCCCGAAATTGGTCTATATTCATCTCATGAACATCTTTAATATCATAATTCCGTAGAATTTGTTTCAATCCTACCCCTGTTCTGGATAATTCCACGTACAGCGTGTTAATATGAGCCGTCTCTACCAGTATCGGCCCCTGTGATTCTGAGGCCTCTGTATTCTCATCTGGTTCAGGCTGCCCCATAGTAAAAACCACCTTATTCTTACACTTAATTACCAATGCATTGATATTATTTTCAGTGTCGTAACCAATTTGGCCCACGGAAAACCGATCCCGGCAGGTGTATCTTGCTCTTCCACTGCCTTCTGCCTTCTCAATCTTACATTTCCCGGACGGGATCCAAATGAACGGCGCCGTATACAGTTCCCGTCCGATCCCCCAATTAAAGCAGGCCCGCTTAAAAGAATCAGAAGCCAGTCCCTTTTCCTTTTCTGTGTTGCTCTCTGTACCTGTATCCTCTTTCTCAATCCACTGATTCTTGTCGTCGTCCCAGATAGATACCGTACAGTTTGCATTGTCCCTGGAATGGTGGCGCTGCCAGTTTTCCGGCCCCACAGCTTCATCCAGGATATTCATGTCGCACCGGGCATCCTTATACAGCAGAAGGGTGACGCCTTTCTCTGTTACTGTGGCTACCCTGCAATCAATCTCGTCTGCTCTCAATGTTCTAAATTTCTTCATGATTCATTCACTTCCACCATTTCCTCTGGTTCCATAGCCAGGGTTGTATGTACGCCGCCTGCGTGGCAGTCCACATTGATATATCTTCCATCCGGTTTTACCGCATCTATCTGGAACTTAACCCAGTTCCCGTAATCACCATACTCCACCCGGATCGTCTGTCCTGAGATCAGTTCTTTTGCTTTCACTTTCATTCTGCTTTTCCTCCCTGTTCGTTGTCTTTATTCTCAGCCAGTTCAAAGCCCAGCGCCGCCGCAACCACTTCACGGTCGACGGAATACTTGCTTGCCTGGATAATCCCTGCCAGCGCATTGACCCGGCCCATAAGCATCAGGGCCTCCTCATACTGATTTTCAGCGCAAAATACATCATTTTTTCGATTTGCCATCTTGTTTCCTCGCTCATTCTCCCTTATAATAAGGGTGGATTGTATTTGTTTTGGACCCATCACAGTTCCCGCTGTGCAGGTCCTTTTTCAGTTGTCTGAGTTCGCAAAGGATCTGACCCATTTTTCTGGGCCTGTCCAGACACTCCTTAAAATGTCGAGTAGCAATCGCCTCTCTGCTCCATCCAGATGCATAAATATTCGCATCTACCGTGCCGCTATGTCCCCAAAAATTCAGGAATGCGGTGGGGTGATCCCCTGTAAGCTCCCGCTGACTTTCCTGCAGCCCGTTGATCTGCAAGCACAGATCCAGAGCCTCACAGATCTGCTTCCTCCTGCGTTTCTCTGCCTTACGCTTCAATCTCTGATTCATCCTTCCTCACCTCCCTTCACAGCGCGATCACGCCATGCGCCACCAGAAACAGCACCACTGATTCCGCTCCCAGCAGGAACGCCATCGCCGCGGCCAGGTTCCACGCCCAGCGGTTGTCCTGGCGGTATCTCTGAAGCTCATCCCCTACCAGGCCGCCCAGTGCCAGGATGTCGTCATATTCCTCCGGGGTGATGGTGATGGGGGCCTCTGGCTGGGGGTTATGTTTGATTACTTCCATAGCTTGTCCTTTCTTCTCTATATAGCTCTGATCTGACCATATTTGCTGCATTGCTTAGACTGTGCTGTTGCTACTTTGGGAAGATCCCTTTCTCTGCTTTCAGCTTTCGTTTGTTCTCGTATATTTTCTGCCTCCTGCTCCATAGATTCCGCCCACTTCTTTAAATACTCTGGGAGCATATCTTGGTTGATCAAAATACATCTTCCGTTTCTGCTAGAAGGGATGATCCCTTCATTCACAAGATTCCTAAAACGCCATTTTGTAATTTGAGTTTCTGGATCCTGTGCTTTAAGCCATGCATAACATTCGTTAATTCCTCGCATTCTAGGAATACAACACATATTCTCACCTCCCTTCCTCAGTTTTTGCCTGCTCCTTCTAAAAACTCCATTATGCTCATCTGCTCATATTTTGGAACCTTCACAAAATCAGCTGGAAGCTGGATTCCATACTGTTCGCAAACCATCTTTACCATTTCAGCGGATTTATATGGAGCAATACCCTGCTTATCCATACGGTTTGAAAGAACTTTGAGCAGATTCTCCACCTCTCCCGGATGCTCCGTTGGAGGAATCTGTTTTTTCGGATTCTCCATTTCGTGGAATCGGTTGATGTACCTTGCAGTAAATTCCGTTCCCTTTTGTCCAGTCATCTTGTGGGCTATGAACTCGCAGCCTTTCTTTGTGACAAGAAAACAGGGGAGCGTCTTGTTTTGCTCTGTAACATATGTAGATTCCTTGAAAAAATCGGTGTGGGGAATTTTCCCCTCTCCTAACTGACTGATATATCTACGAATATCTTTCAGCAATTCATTGTGCTTCTTACCACACCACTCTGCAGCTTCCATTGATGTGATGGTGGTTCTCATTAAATCATGCATTTTGTGTACCCTCCTTCTTAAGCCTTAAACTCCATTGTCTTTTCTTTCCCTCTGCATCAAATATGTGGATCGAGTGCTTTAAATCACCGAATTCTGCATTTTTTCAATCCTCACTTTCGTCACCTCCATCACCAACTCTTTTAAAAACTCTTTTTGCCGCCCAGCGTATACACTCATTTAATTCTGCATTAGTTGGGCGTTCATACCCCTTAATTTTGACATACCTTATCATGGCTATAGCCGAAATTCGACTTACAAGCCATCCAAATGCACATATGGCAGTTGTAATGGTTAAAATTATCGTAAGCATCTCTCTCCTCACTTCCTCTGGCAATTCCTGCGCCTCTGTGATACACTTTTCTTACATCAATCAAAAAGGAATGTGTAAGCATGGAAAGAATCACTCTTGCCGATGCAATAGCCATTATCGGTTGTATCACCGGCGTATGCGGCTTTATCATAAGTCTCTTCACACTCTGGAATAATCGGTACTGCTTAAAAGCAGAGTTTGTTCCCGATGAATATATCTTCTTCGATCCTATAACTAAGCAAAAATACAGTTCTTCTAAACAAGCCATTGTGCATATAACGTTGAGAAACAAATCAACAAGCCCTCTAACTGTCCATGATGCTTATATTATGGTGAATCATCGCTATACTCGTTTTGAGCAATATACGGATTCAGAATATTTTTCCCTTCCGAATTTTAAGCCATCCGAGAAACCAAGCCGCTTTATTGATGAATGTCACTTTATCAACATCCCAATGCATCGGCAGTTAATTTTTCCGCTTCGTTTGGGCGCTCGTGATTCCGTAGAATGCATAGGCTTTATTCCGTTTTTTCCTTATGACAACGATTCTTGTGTTAAGGTAACGCTTGTTTTAAAAACAGCAGTTCGCAAGAAACATAAAATTAGATTTCGAATTTCTAATTATTGCTACAAAGCCATAAAAGAAAATATCCGGTAAGAACAAGAATTCCAATGCTTGCTGCAGTTAATAATGATGCTGCAAACAAAGTTTTTACCTCGTCTAATCTATCCTTTTTGTAGCAAAATTCGGCCATCTCTGCCTCATTCATCATTTGCAGTCTGTATTCCAATCTGTAAACGCCATCTTCATCCAAGACAAGATATATGTCTATTCTGTTATGACCAGATGGCGTTCTTTCTGTCCCTAAATACTCCTCTTTAGCACCTGTTATTTTTCCGTTCTCACGCAAACGTATGGCTTCCTGCTCTGATAGATCGTTTCGCCATCGCTTTACTTCTTCCACCTCTCTCACCTCCCTTCCTCAGTCTCTGCGAAATACTCCACTGGAACATCAAAATACTTGGCGAGAATTAACAGTTTATCGAATTTAGGATTATATTTTCCGTTTTTCCATTCGGAGAGTGTGGATTTTAAAATCCCTGTTTCTTCAGACACCCGATAATCTGTCAGCCCTTTCTTATCTCGCAACTTTGCATATTTGGCGTACAAATTTTTCACCTCATTTCTGAACTTTTCTATTGCTATTAGTTCAGAAAACTGATATACTAAGGTTACCACACGATAGTACATAAAATTCAGTTTTCTGAACCGCATACTCGAATTATAGTTCAGTTTTGCGAACTTGTCAATAGTTTTTTGTTCTATTTTCTGAATTTTATAGAAAGGACAGTATGCATGAACGAAATCTATGACCGATATAAAACCATTAGGGATTCCCGCAATATAAAGGATTCTCAAGTCGCAAAGGAAACTGGAATTACTAAATCCACTTTTTCAGAGTGGAAGTCAGGAAAATATACTCCTAAACAAGATAAACTCCAAAAAATTGCTGATTTTTTTGGAGTGACCATTGACTATTTGATGACAGGAACCGAAGATACCACAAAAGAATATCCCCAACTCAATGCTCGTGATGAAAGGGATATCAGCCGCCGATTAGAGCAGACTCTTTCTGATCTGGAGGGCCAGCAGGGCGCACTTATGTTTGATGGCGCGCCATTAGACGATGAAACAAAGGAACTTTTGAAGGCCAGTTTAGAGCACAGCATACGGGTTGCTAAAATCAATGCAAAAAAATTTACAAACAAGCGTTATCTCAACTCTGAAAATCAGGAGAAGTGATTTTATTGGATATACATAACGAAGTCGCCTATTTAAAGCGATATTACAAAACAGAGAATCCTTTTGATATTATCCGGGCCAAAAAAATTCTTCTCTTATATGAAGAACTTGGCCTTATCAGAGGATACTACAATCTTGTACTGCGCCAAAAACAAATACATCTTAACTGTAATCTTGAAGGTATTCAGCGTATTTTTACTGCCACTCATGAGTTGGGCCATGCTATTATGCACCCTAAAGCGAATACACCTTTTTTACTGGCAAATACTTACCAGTCTGTGGATAGATTAGAAATAGAAGCGAATAAATTTGCTGTTGAATTTTTGATTACAGATGAGACTTTATATGAATATTTCAAATATCAGGAATACACGATTGAACAGGTAGCACGTGCATTGGGCTACCAAAAAGAATTGATTGAATTAAGATTAAAATAGCCTATGGCGTTTTAATAAAAATCAAAAGAAAAGAGGAAATAGGTATGAAAAAGACAAAATTATTTCTTGCTACCGCCATGGTATCAGCATTTTTAGCGAATACTGCTCTAGCTGGAACTTGGCAGGATCAAGGCAATGGAAAGTGGAAGTATCAGAATGACGATGGAAGCTTTGCCACTGGATGGGTTGAAGATAGCGGTAAAAGCTATTATCTGGATACCAATGGCGTAATGATGTCCAATACCACTACACCAGATGGCTATTATGTTGGCGCTGATGGGGCATGGATTCCGAATCAGGAAACCCCAAAATTTGATTTTTCAATTGATACTTGCTCCATTAAATATACCGATCACAAAGTATTTTCATTTGATTATGATGGGTATCCTTGCGTAGCTCTTTATTATGATTATACAAATACAGATAAAGAATCTACAGGGGCCTATCTGGCAGATTACTACATTACTGTTTATCAAAATGGTGTTGAATGTGATACTACATTCCTGCCATATGATGAAGATGACGAAGCTTTCCGTAATTACACAAAGAAAGTCACACCTGGTACAACCATCAATGTGGCAAAGGCTTATAGAATCTCAGATATGAGTGATATCACAATCGAAATAAAAGAAATGTGGAACTGGAGTAATCCGAAAACCCAAACCATAACATTAAATCTCAATAAATAAACCAGATAACTGTTTTATATGAAACGAAAGGAAAATATATGAAAATGAAGAAAATACTTCTCCCTGCCCTTATCACCTCTCTTGCAGTGAGTATGGCAGCCTGCGGCAACGGATCAGCTTCAGAAACAACAGCAAATACCACAGCAGCAAAACAAGAAACAAGTTCTCCAGAAACAACGCCAGACGCTACCTCCGATGCAGATGCTATTGCAGATGTCAATGTTGAAAAAGAATTATTTGATGTAAAACTCACGATTCCATCTGACTACATTGGAGACGCTACACAAGAGGAATTGAGCAAAGAAGCTGAAGCAAATGGCTATAAAATCGTACTTAATGATGATGGAAGTGCTACCTATACGATGAGTAAAAGTCAGCACAAAAAAATGATGGAGGAGCTTTCTGACAGTATCAACACTGCATTAACTGATATGGTCGGATCTGAAGACTACCCTAATTTTACTGATATTAAAGCAAATGATGATTTTACTCAATTTACCATTACAACAAAATCCGAAGAACTTAATCTGAAAGAATCTGTTTCTGTAATGGGATTTTATATGTATGGCGGAATGTATAATGTATTTAACGGAACTACTGTTGATAATGTCCATGTTGATTTTGTGAATGCCGATACTGGAGAAATTATTTCCTCATCTGATTCAAAAGATATGGCGTCATAATTTTATGCAATAACGCAAAAACCTCCCCTGCGCCACCGCAGAGGCCACCACCTTGACAATATAATATACTTAACCGGGAGCCGGTAGGGCGTCCATGCCATCTGTTTCCATCCTTGTTGGAAGGAGGTGGTTTTCTATGAGTACATATGAGGAATTCCAAATCATTTTAGGCGTTGCCATGTTGATTGTAGCAATTCTGAATCTGACACATAGAAAATAGCGCCCCTGCTCTGGTAAAGTAAGGCGCTATTTTCTAAATCCTTATAACACCGGAAACGGATAGGTGTGTTCTATCGTACCGGTTCCTTGTTAAGTATATTATATGTCAAATCTGTTTATTTGTCAAATTACAAAAAACCGCCCCTGCGCCAACAGGAACGGCTTTAAATAAATTTTCTGTACAGGCCCGGAGGTCTGACACAATATAGATTAACCACTCATATTGTACCATACCTCCGTGCACCTGTACAGGTGTATTTTTTTACCCATTTTTAAGGAGGAATGATATATGGCATCAATCAGGAAACGCGGAAACAGTTACCAAATCACCGTAAGCAATGGATATGATATAACCGGGAAAAAGATACTGGAAACCGCCACATGGACTCCCGATCCAGGGATGAAAAAGCGGGAACTGGAACTGGCTCTAAATGCATTTGCTGTGGATTTTGAGCGCGAAGTAAAATCCGGTAAAAACGTAAAGGGCGGCCGAATGACCCTACAGGAGATCTCCAGACCCTACTTGAAGGACATGGCTCCCCCAACTCTAGCCCGAACGACTTATGCCGATTACAAAAAACGTCTTGAAATGCGGATCCTGCCAGCTATGGGGCATATCCAGATAGAAAATATCCATCAAAAGGATATCAATAGTTACAGGAAGATGCTGGAAGAAAATTATATAAGCCCCATCACCAAAAAGCCCTTATCACCGGCATCCATCAAAAAAGACTGCCTTGTAATCAGCGCACTTCTCAGTTATGCAGTATCTGAGGGGTTGCTTGATATGAATATGCTGATCTACTCCGGCAAGGTATCAGGCCGCCGGCAGCCTCGTAAAGAAACAAAGCCAAGGTATTTCACCCTCGAAGAGCTGACCCGGTTCATAGACGCCCTGGAGCACCCTATAGACGTTGTACACCGTGAACATGAATCCCGGCAAAATGGAAATGTACGCACTGTCAAAGCCTACACTCAGACGATACACGTAAAACTCAAGTGGAAACTGTATTTCTATATTGCTCTCTTCATTGGAGATCGGAGAGGCGAAAACATATCCCTCACCTGGGAGGATATCAATATGGATACCAACGAAATCAACATTGATAAGTCCACAGACTATGTAGATGGTAGCATGGAGCTTAAAGACACCAAAACACATAATGAACGTCAGAATACAGTCCCCGCCTATGTAATTAGTCTGGCAAAAGCATGGAAAGCTGAGCAGATGCAGCAGTGTCTGAAAGCAGGTGAAAACTGGAAAGGATACCACGGAAAGGATTACAATAAGAATTTTGTCTTTACCCAGGCAAGTGGGAAACAGATGCATATCTGCAGTCCAGCCGGAGAATATCAGAGGATCATCCGAATGTATAACCAATATGTGGCCGAAACACCCGAACAGCGTATTCCAGAAAACGTACCGCCCCATGGGCTCCGTCACTCTGCTGCTGCAATCCTGATCGCCAACAATATGGATGCTCGGACTGTTGCCGGAATACTTGGTCACGCAGATCCCTCTACTACTCTAAATATCTATTCTTATTTCTTCAAAAACAAAGGCACAGAAGCCTCTTCTATCATGGAACAGCAGTTACTATCCCACGTAGTAGTCAAATAGTAGTCATTCTATCCGGCAGAAAGTATGTTCTTTTTATGGCAAAATAAAAACCCCTTGATTTTACAAGGGGTTTTTACAGCCACTGGCCGGACTCGAACCGGCGACCCACGCATTACGAATGCGTTGCGCTACCAACTGCGCTACAGTGGCAATCCTTAAGATGAAAAACGGCTGCTGCAGTGCAACAGCCATCTCATCAATGACCTGACCGGGAATCGAACCCGGGTTTACGCCGTGAGAGGGCGTCGTCTTGACCGCTTGACCATCAGGCCTTTAGAAAAATCGAGGCGACGTGATTCGAACACGCGGCCTCTGCGTCCCGAACGCAGCGCTCTACCAAACTGAGCCACGCCTCGATTACAGACGATAGTATAATATAATTTTCAAAAAATGTCAACTATAAATTTTCAAAATTTTTTAAAAAATTATAACTATTCAGCCATGTCACTTTCTTGTTTTCAAAATGACTGGCCAGGAAACTGTTTTTTTGCCTCTGGCATATAAAAGCAGCCCGCCCAGGCTTTTGGTGGGCGAACTGCTTTTAATATGTTATATTACTGCCCTATCCCAAATACCCTTCAATAAAGATAAACAGTACGATCAGCGGAAGAATATAGCTTACATATACTCTCGCCCAGGCCGGGAATGGAAGGCCGTCTCCTTCGTTTGCTTCCTTTAAGAAGTTTTTAAAGCCCCATCCGTAACGGCTGGTGCAAAACAGCAGATACAGCACGCTTCCGATGGGCAGCAGATTATTGCTTAAAATAAAGTCCTCCAGATCCTGGATCGTAGTTCCAGGCCCTAATGGCTGAAAACCGCTCCATACATTAAAACCAAGCACACAGGGCATGGACAGAAGAATAATTGCAATAATATTCCAGAAAACCGCCTTTTTTACGGAACAGCCGGTTAAGTCTGTCGCAAAGGAAATGATATTCTGAAATACGGCGATGACCGTAGACAGAGCAGCAAAGGCCATAAATATAAAAAACAGTGCTCCCCACAGCCGTCCCCCTGCCATATGGTTAAATACATTGGGAAGCGTAATGAAGATAAGGGAGGGGCCGGAGGCAGGCTCGATCTCATAGGCAAAGCAGGCCGGGAAGATGATCAGGCCTGACATAAATGCCACCATGGTATCTAAAAGCGCAATGCTGATCGCCTCTCCGGTCAGCCTCTTTTCTCTGCCGATATAGCTTCCAAAGATCGCCAGAGCGCCGATTCCAATGCTCAGCGTAAAGAAGGACTGGCCCATGGCTGCAAACACAGCTTCCCCCAGGCCTGCTTCTCTCATTTTTCCAAAATCGGGCTTCAAATAAAATTCAAGTCCCGGAGCGCCGCCCTCTAAAAATACGGAGTGAACGGCCAGCACCAGCAAAAGGACAAAAAGCAGAAGCATCATTCCCTTTGTAATGCGCTCTACACCGGCTACCAGTCCCTGTGCACAGATCGCAAAGCATATCAGCACTATGATAACCATAAAGAAGGTCATTACTGCAGGATTAGCCAGCATATTGTCAAACTCCCTGGCTGTTGCCTCTGCATCCAGCCCCGTAAAATCACCCTTAAGCATCTTTAAGAAGTAAAGAACCATCCAGCCGGCTACTGTGGTGTAGAACATCATCAGCATATAGTTTCCTGCCATGGCAATATACTTTGTCAGATGCCATTTGCTGCCCTTTGGCTCCAGTACATCGAAGGAAAGAGCCGCGCTTTTTTTACTGGCCCGGCCTACGGAAAATTCCATCACCACGATGGGAAGGCCAAGAACCAGAAGAAATGCAAGGTAGATCAGTACAAAAGCTGCTCCCCCGTATTTCCCCACAATATAGGGAAAACGCCATACATTGCCCAGACCAATTGCGCATCCTGCTGAGATCAGGATAAAGCCCAGTCTGGAGGAAAATTTTTCACGTTCCATTTTCTTTTCATATCTCCCATTTCATATTTTTTCCGGCTTTGTTAAAAGCCTGAGTGGCTGTCGCCTCTTTTATAAGTCAAACAGCGACAGCTGATTGGACTGAGGCAGATCCTTTAAAAGCCCCAGATCCGCCATCAGAGCACAGATGGTTCCGTTCACACGGGTACGGCTGGAAAAATCCTCCACTGAAAGGAAGGGGCCATCCTTTACCGCGTCTACCACGGCATCTGCCGCCTTTTCTCCCAGACCGTCGATACTGCTTAATGACGGCATCAGCCTGCCGTCGATAATCTGGAAGCTTCTTGCCTTTGCCCGATAGATATCTAATGGCATAAATTCAAACCCTCTGGCATACATTTCCTGGACAATCCTCATGTCGCGCAGCGTATCCTGCTCCTTTTTAGACAGGGTATCCGCCCGTTTTTTGTAGTCCGCCAGATAATACTCCAGCTTGTCCCGGCCCTGACACATGATCTCATAAGAGAAAGCACTGGCACGAATACTGAAAAAGGCGGCATAATAAGCCAGCGGATAAAAGATCTTGCAGTAAGCAATCCGCCACGCCATCATAACGTAAGCGGCCGCATGGGCCTTGGGGAACATATATTTAATTTTTTTACAGGACCAGATATACCAGTCCGGTACTCCATGAGCCGTCATCTCCGCTTCCCACTCCGGCTTTAAGCCCTTGCCCTTTCGCACGCTTTCCATGATAGTGAAGGAAAGCCCCTGTTCCATTCCTCTGGCGATCAGATAAACCATGATATCATCACGGGTACAGATAGCGGTCTGAATGGTTGCCTTTCCCTCCTGGATCAATGTCTGGGCGTTTCCCAGCCATACATCAGTGCCATGGGCCAGGCCGGCGATCCGCACCAGATCGGAGAAATATTTCGGCTTGGTATCTAAGAGCATCTGCATGGCAAAATCTGTACCAAACTCCGGGACGCCCAAGGCTCCCAGAGGACAGCCGCCGATATCATCCGGCGTAATCCCCAGGGCAGAGGTATCCTGAAACAGGCTCATGACCTCCGGGCTGTCTAAAGGGATATCCTTTACGGGATCCAGACCGATCAGATCCTGCAGCATACGGATCATAGTAGGATCATCGTGTCCCAGAATATCCAGCTTTAACAGGTTGTGGTCAATGGAATGATAGTCAAAGTGGGTGGTCACGGTGGAGGTGGTCATATCGTTAGCCGGGTGCTGCACCGGAGTAAAGGAATAGATTTCTTCTCCCAGAGGAAGCACGATGATTCCGCCGGGGTGCTGTCCCGTGGTACGGCGCACACCCACACAGCCCTGGACGATGCGGTTGATCTCACAATTGCGCTTTCTCGTCCCCCGTTCCTCATAGTATTTTTTTACATAGCCGAAGGCAGTTTTATCTGCCAGCGTACCGATGGTGCCTGCGCGGAAGGTCTGGCCCTTTCCGAAGATAACCTCCGTATAATCGTGAGCCTTGCTCTGATACTCACCAGAGAAGTTCAAATCGATGTCCGGCTCCTTGTCGCCCTTAAATCCAAGGAAGGTTTCAAAAGGAATGTCAAATCCGTCCTTTTCCAGAGGGGTTCCGCAGACAGGGCAGGCTTTATCAGGCATATCGCAGCCCGCCATTCCGGAAAATCCCTTTACCTCCTCAGAGTCAAAGTCATAGTAACGGCACTTTGGACAATGGTAATGAGGGCTTAAGGGGTTTACTTCTGTGATACCGGACATAGTAGCTACAAAGGACGAACCCACAGAGCCTCTGGACCCCACTAGATAGCCGTCCTCGTTTGACTTCCAAACCAGCTTCTGGGCAATGATGTACATAACGGCAAAGCCATTGGTGATGATGGAGTGAAGCTCTCTCTCCAGCCGGTCCACTACGATCTTGGGAAGATTCTCACCGTACATCTCATGAGCCCTGTCATAACAGATCTTTGTCAGTGTCTTATCTGAATCCGGGATTACCGGAGGACACTTGTCCGGCCGTACCGGTGCGATTTTTTCACACATTTCTGAAATTTTCCTAGTATTTGTCACTACTACTTCGTACGATTTATCCGGCCCAAGATAGGCAAATTCCTCCAGCATCTCCTCCGTAGTCCGAAGGTATAGGGGCGCCTGGTCATCCGAATCCTTAAAGCCCTGTCCTGCCATAATGATCCTTCGGTAAACCTCATCCTGCGGATCCAGAAAATGGACATCGCAGGTAGCACAGACCAGTTTTCCGAACTGAGTTCCCAGATCTACGATTTTTTTGTTGATCTCAATGAGATCCTCCTTTGTCTTTACGGTACTCTTTTCATCACGCAGCATGAAAGCGTTGTTTCCCAAAGGCTGAATCTCCAGATAGTCGTAGAAATTTACCAGTCTTGCGATCTCCGCATCCGGCGCGCCTCTTAAAAGCGCCTGATACAGCTCTCCCGCCTCGCAGGCGGATCCTATGATAAGTCCCTCCCTGTGAGCGTTTAAGATGCTTTTGGGAATCCTGGGACGCCTGGAAAAATAATCCAGATGAGACCAGCTCACTAAACGGTAGAGATTCACGCGGCCAATATCATTTTTTGCCAGAATGATCACATGGCTGGTAGGCAGCTTCATAATCGTCTGCGCATCCATGGCGCTAAGACCGTTCAGCTGGTCTAAATCCTCAATATCACGGCCCCGAAGCATTTTTATAAAAGCTGTGAAAATCTCTGCCGTAGCTCCTGCGTCGTCTACCGCCCGGTGATGATTCTGCAGGGAAATGTTTAAGGCCTTGGCTACGGTATCCAGTTTAAAACGGTTCAGGTTCGGCAAAAGAAGTCTTGCCAGCGATACTGTATCCAGCACCGTCGGTTCAAAAGCCAGGCCCAGTTCTTCGGCATTGTGGCTGATAAAACTGACATCAAAGCCCGCATTGTGGGCCACCAGGGCAGAATCGCCCACAAATTCCAGAAACTGAGGCAGAACCACATCAATCTTTGGAGATGGAAGTACCATGGCGTCATTGATGCCCGTAAGCTTTTCGATGTCAAAGGGAATAGGCACATCAGGATTTACGAAACTGGAAAAACGGTCTGTGATTACACCATCCACTACCTTTACTGCACCGATCTCAATGATCCGGTTTTTTAAGGGGCTAAAGCCCGTGGTCTCTATATCGAAAACAACGTAGGAATCTTTAAAGCTCTGTCCCCTGGAATGTTCCACCAGCTGCTTGGTGTCGTCTACCAGATAGCCCTCCACTCCGTATATGACCTTGAAGCTGTCACCTTTATCCAGCGCATGGTTGGCATCCGGGAAGGCCTGGACACAGCCATGGTCCGTGACTGCAATGGAGGACATCCCCCATTTTTTTGCCCGTTTGATGATGTCCTTTACCTCGGAAACGCCGTCCATATCGCTCATTTTGGTATGACAGTGGAGTTCCACACGCTTTTCAATACTGCTGTCCATGCGTTTGCTGGTAAAGTCCTCTCCCTTTTTAATACCTACAATAGAGCCTAAGGTCAGTTCTCCGTCAAATTTGTCAATCGTAGTCACGCCCTTTATCTTAAGGAACATTCCCTTCTGGATAACGGCCTTTACCTCTTCAAATATTTCGGGGCGGATAAACATTTTAGCTGTGATGGTATCTGTAAAGTCTGTAATATCAAAGGTCAGGATAAACTTGCCGCTTCGCAGTTCTCTGTTTTCACAGGTCAGCACCTGGCCCCTAAGAGTCACTTCTCCGATCTCCCCGTCAATTGTTTCGATATCCAGGAAATCATCGTCAAAATCCCGGCCATAGAGTACGTCTGGATTGTTGGAGCGCTTGACAGAGAACTTCTTATCCTCTCCAAAACCATTGTCCTTATTATGTCCCCAGCCCTTGCGGCCCTTGTTTAACTGAGGGCGTCCTCCGCCCTTCTGCCCGGCATTTGCGCCGTTTCCTGCCCCGGACTCCCCTGCGTTGCCAGCATCCATGCCAGAAGAAACTGCCAAAACAGCCGTATCCTCCCCACCGATATCACCGGAAGCGGCCTGAGCCATAAGCATATCCCAGGGAGCGCTGTCCTCTGGCTTACCCATGAAGGCTTCCTTTTGCCCGGAAGTCTGTTTTAACAGTTCCTGGCCTTCCAGACCTTCTGATGAAAAGCCGCCCATTGCTGCCAGTTCTTCCTTATGGTTCTTCCAGTAAATAGCCTGCGCTTCCCGTTCGATCTTCTGCTCCAGCTGTTTTCTGCGCTCACCTCCCAGGGAGGGCACAAAAGCAAACTGCACCTCTACCGGGAGGCCGCACCGCTCTGTAAAAACCTTTTCCAATACCCTCTTAAGCTCACCCGTGCGATCCCTGTTTACCATGGTATCCTCCACCGTCAGGGTCATCAGGTTCTCTTTTTCAAAAGCCACCTGCGCTTTGCGGAACATGGTATACTCGATGATACTGTAATGTTTCAGTTCCAAAAGCAGGCTGTCCTTATACATTTTCAGAAGCTTTTCAGGCGTATACTGCCCGGAAAGACGGTATTTTTCCTGAATCTTCACAGTTACCTGTTTGTCCGGAAACAGTTGATTTTTGATTCCTTTTTCCAGGTCGTAGATATTCTGTTTGTGTATGAGCCGCGGACTTTTCACATAGACGCGAATAGAGCTTCTATCTCTGGTGGAGGTGACCTTTTCCACCTCCGTCAGAGCTAAAAGCTCCTTAAGCGGCTCTGCGATATTTAAAGAAGGAAAAACCTCCAGAAAATTCTTTGCCATATAGATTACTTCTTTCTTTCTTCTGCCATGGCGGCAAGCTCTGCCTCCAGCGCTCCGAGCAGCTGATCCTCCGGTACCTTGCGGATGATCTTCCCCTTTTTGATCAGCAGCCCTTCTCCGATTCCTCCGGCGATGCCAATATCGGCTTCCTTTGCTTCACCGGGGCCGTTTACAACACAGCCCATAACAGCCACCTTTAATCCATCCAGGCCTTCCAGGCCGGACACCATCGTCTCAACCTGATTTGCAAGACCAATCAGGTCGATCCTGGTACGGCCGCAGGTGGGACAGGAAACAACCTCCACGCCGCCGGCGCGAAGGCCCAGGGTTTTTAAGATCCTTTTTGCAGACTTGACCTCCTCCGCCGGGTCCCCGGTCAGAGATACCCGGATGGTATCTCCAATGCCCTGATACAGGATAATCCCAAGGCCTACTGCAGATTTGATATTGCCGGACAGGAGTGTTCCTGATTCTGTGATACCCACATGAAGAGGATAATCTGTCTTTTGGGCAATGAGCTCATGCGCGCGGATGCACATCAGCACATCCGAAGATTTTATACTGATTACCAGATTGCCGTAATCCATATCTTCGATCATTTTCACCTTGTCGAGAGCGCTTTCTACGATCCCCTCTGCCGTCACCCCGCCATATTTGGCGATCAGGTCCTTTTCAAGAGAACCGCTGTTTACGCCAACCCGGATCGGGATCCTCCGTTCTTTTGCAGCATTTACCACCGCTTTTACCCGGTCGATGCTTCCGATGTTTCCGGGATTAATACGTATTTTATCAGCACCGTTTTCCATGGCCGCAATAGCCAGCCGGTAGTCGAAATGGATATCCGCCACCAGCGGGATATGAATTTCCTTCTTGATCTGTGAGATGGCCGACGCCGCTTCCATCGTAGGCACCGCCACCCGGATTATCTCGCAGCCTGCCTCCTCCAGACGGCGGATCTGTGCGATCGTAGCCGCTGTATCCTCTGTTTTTGTATTGCACATGGATTGGATCAGCACCGGATTTCCACCGCCGATGACCCTGTTTCCGATTGCGATCACCCGTGTATCGTATCTCGTCATCTTACATTCTCCTTGCTTCCAGTCAGAACAGTTTCCTCATGTCGTTAAATAATATAATTACCATTAAAGCCAGCAAAAACACCATACCTGCCGTATGGATCATGGCCTCCTTTTCACGGTCAATGGGCTTTTTGCGAAGGGCCTCTATAATAAGGAAAAACAGCCGTCCGCCGTCCAGCGCCGGAAAAGGAAGCAGATTCATCACTCCAAGGTTGGCGCTGAGCAGGATTCCAAAATTGATTAACGTCAGAACAACCGCCTTTTTTCCGCCTGCTGCTGAGGCTTCGGAAACGCTCTGGTCAATCGTGGATACAATGCCAACGGGACCGCTGATATCATCCACGGACACCGCGCCGTGAAACATCATATAAAAAGAATCAAATACGTAGCGGATCCAGAACTGCACCTCATAAACCGCCTGTTTTGCAGTCTCAAAAAGATTGGCCGGCTGCCTGATCCCGTAGGCAAACTCTACTCCAATCATCTTCCGTCCGTTTTCGGCTGAAACCGGCGTAACAACTGCCTTATAGGTTCTGGCGGTTCCATCCTCCAGCGTCCGCTTCCAGGTCAGGTTCAGTTCCTTTCCTGGATGGGTCAGCGTATAAGTTGTAAAATCACGGAAACTGTGTATCGACCGCCCATTGACCTTTATGATCACATCTCCCGCCTGGATCCCGGCCTGCTCTGCCGGAAGGCCTGCCTGAACCGCCTGGACCCTGGGAATATCATAGGAGCCTGTGGCCCCAACCATGATCATGGCAAGACAGAAAGCAAGGATAAAATTAAACAACGGTCCTCCTGCAACAACCGCAATCCTGGCCCATACAGATTTGTTCCCAAAGGCGCGCTCATCCTCCGCCTCTTCATCCTCTCCCAGCATGGCGCAGGAACCTCCAAAAGGAAATACCTTAACAGAATAGCGGGTGCCTCCTTTTTCAAAGCTTAAAAGCCTTGGGCCCATTCCCAGGGAAAATTCCACTACTCCGATGCCGCCCCACTTGGCAAAAAGAAAATGCCCCAGTTCATGGATCAGAATAATAATACCAAGGATCAGGATTGATAATATGATATTCATCTGCCTTTATGATTTCCTTTCTATAATTCAATATTTTACTATCTTTGGATGGGTGTGTTCACCGGCAGATGATGCCGCCTCTTACGACAGCCCCCATTTTCCCCTGATAAAGTCATAGGTTTCCTGCTCGGCTTCCAGAATCTGATCCACATCCGGCGCATTTACCATATGGTGGCTCTCCATGGCTGCCTGGATCATATCTGTAATCGTCAGATAGGATATCTTTTTTTGCAGGAACAGTTCTACCGCCCGCTCATTGGCCGCATTGAATACCGTAGGAAGGGAACCGCCCGCTCTTGCGGCGTTATAGGCCAGCTTAAGTCCGGGGAAGGTTTCCATATCCGGCACATCGAATGTAATTTCCCTGAGCTTTGTAAAATCCAGCCGGTCTCCCGGAAGGAACCGCCGTTTCGGATAATACAGGGCATACTGGATTGGAAGCTTCATGTCCGGCGTTCCCAGCTGCGCCATCACAGCTCCGTCCTCATACTCGATCATGGAATGAATCACACTGGCCGGCTGGATGACCACCTGGATCTGATCCATCTCCACGTCAAAAAGCCAGCGGGCCTCCATTACCTCCAGCCCCTTATTTACCAGGGTGGAGGAATCAATTGTGATCTTCTTTCCCATTGCCCAGTTTGGATGCTTTAAGGCATCCTCCGCCTGGACATGAAGCAGCTGCTCTCGGGTGCGCCCCCGGAAGGGGCCTCCTGAAGCAGTGAGGAGTATCTTGTGGATTTTGTTCCCGCCGGCGCCCTGAATACACTGGAAGATAGCCGAATGCTCCGAATCCACCGGCAGGATTTTCACGCCCATTTTCCGTGCCAAAGGCATGATGATATGGCCGGCCGTTACCAGTGTTTCCTTATTTGCCAGAGCAATATCCTTTCCCGCCTCCATGGCTGCAATAGTGGGACGGATACCTATCATGCCGACGATTGCAGTAACTACGATCTGTGCCTCCGGTTCCGTAGCCGCCTCTATCAGGCCTTCCAGCCCGCTTACGACTTTCACCTCCAGGTCTGCAATGCGGACTTTTAATTCAGCCGCCGCCTTTTCATCCCACAGACAGGCTGTCTTAGGGTGAAATTCACGTACCTGCTTTTCTAACAGTTCCACATTGGAGCCTGCTGCCAGGGCGGTGATCTCAATATCCTGATTGTACCTTACGATTTCCAACGTCTGGGTACCTATGGAACCGGTGGAACCCAGAACCGAGATCTTCTTTCTCATAACTTATATTCTCCTCAATCAACGAAAATACACATTTTCACGAATACATTCATCCCAAAAAGGTGAGAGCAAAGAAAATAGCCGGCGCCGTAAAGATCATACTGTCAAACCGGTCTAAGATCCCGCCGTGACCTGGTATGAGGTGGCCGTAATCCTTGATATCATGGTTGCGCTTGATGGCTGAGGCCGCCAGATCACCGATCTGAGAGATTACAGCTGCAATCGCACAGGCTGCGGTGCACACCAGTTTCGGATCGGAAATCCCTCTCATCTGTCCCCCAAACACAGAGGCAAACAGGAAGCCTAAAAGAGCCGCCCCAACCGTACCGCCCACAGCGCCCTCTATGGATTTTTTGGGGCTTAACACCGGAGCCAGTCTGTGCTTTCCTAAAAGCATCCCGCTGCAGTAGGCGCAGGTGTCGCATCCCCAGGAGCTGAGAAAAATCAGCCAGACCGCATAGGCCCCGTCCTGCATCTCCCTGGTCTGATACAGAAAGGACAGCATCACCGGCACATAACACACGCCAAAAAAGGCCCCTGTAATCTCCTCTGTCTTATACTTTGGAAATGTGAACACATAAAGGGACATCATCGCCATCAGCGAAAGAATGATCATCAGCGTCAGATGCTGCTGCCCCTCCCACCACAGGATGCCGTAATAGGAAAGAGCCGTTATATAACCGACCACGCCCACCGAACGCGTTTCGATCTTTAAGACTCGGTACAGTTCAAAGAGGCCGATCAATGAGATCAGGGCTGTCACCGCAAATAAAAGCAGACCTCCCTGACCTACAAAGAACACCGCTAACAGTACCAGTATGATTCCGCTTATCAGTCGTGTGGTAAACATGGACTTCTCCTTTTCTACTTTACTCCGCCGAACCGCCTGTCCCTTTTATTATACTGAAGGATCGCATTTTCCAGCTCTTCCTGATCAAAATCAGGCCACAGGCAGTCGGTTACGTAGAGCTCGGTATAGGCCAGCTGCCATAAAAGATAATTGGACAGACGCAGTTCTCCGCTGGTGCGGATCAGAAGATCCGGATCCGGGATATCGGCTGTATCCAGATAGGCGGCGAAGCCCTCTTCTGTCAGCTGCTTCGGATCTGCCTTGCCTGCCGCAGCATCTGCGGCAAATTTAGCGGCTGCCCGACGGATCTCATCTCTTCCTCCATAGTTGACCGCGATCACAAAGGTCAGACCGGTATTATCCTTTGTCTCATCTTCCAGCCGGTTGATACCGGCAATTATATCCTTAGCAAATCGGGTTCTGTCCCCAATCATCTTAACACGGACATTGTTGGCGGAGGCTATTTTCAAAAGGCGTACCATATAGTAGCGGAACAGCTGCATCAGGGCGCCTACCTCCTCAGAAGAACGTTTCCAGTTCTCCGTAGAAAATCCGTATACTGTCAGATAACGGATCCCCAGCCTGGCGGCAATCTCCACCGTTTTTTCTACGGTGACGCAGCCTTCCTTATGTCCCAGAGTACGGGGAAGCCCCCTCTTTTTTGCCCAGCGCCCGTTTCCGTCCAGAATCAGAGCCACATGAGCCGGTATTGCCACATTCGTATCTAAAGCCATATCCCTTCCGCCTTTCTTCTGTACACTCTCAAAAAGAGGCAGGAGTCGCTCCTGCCCCCATATATAGGAAGTATCCCGATCCAGCCGCTTAAACGGTCATGATCTCCTTTGTCTTATCTTCCACCAGACGGTCTACCTTCTCGATCATCTTATCTGTCAGCTTCTGCATCTTCTCTGTGGTCTCAGTCAGCTCGTCCTCAGAGATATCGCCTGCCTTCTCAGCTTTCTTAAACGCATCGTTGGCATCCCGCCGGATATTGCGGATGGCTACCTTGGCGTTATCGCCCTTCTTCTTTACATCCTTTGCAACTTCCTTTCTGCGGTCCTCTGTCATCTCAGGGAAGATCAAGCGGATGCAGCTTCCGTCATTGGTGGGGTTGATGCCAAGCTCCGAAGTCAGAATGGCCTTCTCAATCGCCTTTAACAGGCTCTTCTCCCACGGCTGGATCACGATCATGCGCGCCTCAGGAACGGAGATATTTCCTACCTGCTGAAGAGGGGTGGGCGTACCGTAGTAATCTACCTTGATTTTGTCTAAAACATGGGGATTGGCACGGCCTGCGCGGATAGTGCCGTAATCGGATATCAGTACATCCAGTGTCTTATTCATCTTTTCCTCATAAAACTTTAAATCTTCCATATGTCCTCCTGTAACACAGGCCGTAAACGCCTGTTTAATTTTATGAAAATAACAATATCCTGATCTTTAAAACAGCCGGCTACGCCGTAACGATTGTGCCGTTAATCCGTCCCTGCATCGCGTTTGCAATGCCGTCAGGCTCATTTAAACTGAATACTGCCATAGGCATCCTGTGCTCCATACACATAATGGAGGCAGTCAGATCCACAACGGCCAGCTGTCTGTCGATTACCTCCTGGATGGAAATGGTATCGTACTTCTTAGCCGCAGGATTGATCTTCGGATCACTGTCGTATACGCCGTCGATGGCCTTTGCCAGAAGAATACAGTCTGCATCCATCTCAATCGCCCGAAGGGCAATGCCCGTATCAGTTGAGAAATAGGGATGGCCCGTGCCGCCGGCAAAGAATACCACCGTGCCGCGCTGGAAATACCTGTTGGCGCTATCCTTTGAAAACAGCTTTGTCATGGAGCCGCATTCAAACGGAGTCAATATCTGCGTATTCATCCCTGCATTTCTGAAGATCTCGGATACATAGATACAGTTCATAATGGTAGCCAGCATACCGATCTGATCCGCCTTTGTGCGGTCAATGGCCTCGCTGGTGCGTCCTCTCCAGAAATTGCCTCCTCCGATGACGATTCCTACCTGAACCCCCGCATCCACAGACAGCTTTACCTGTCTGGCCACCTCTTTTACCGTGTCCTCATCAAAACCCGTCTTTTTCGGTCCGGCCAGAGCCTCGCCGCTTAATTTTAAAAATACTCGGTTCATTTTCATGAATGGATCTCTCCTTATGTTCACTTATCATCCGCCGGCCGGGAAATGGCGGCAGATGATATTCTGAGAACAGTATAGCATACTCCGGTCAATTTGCAAAGAAAAAGGAAACAACTTTTCTATTTTTCAGCATTTTTAATTTAAAATTGAGGTTTTTCCCCTATTGTATTATAATAGAAACGATTGGTGTACCAGGAAGCTTTCCAAAATACACACTACACTCAGGGAGGTCCATGTATGGAATGGTTTAAAAAGAACAAAAAAGAGACGGAACACGTCCGGGAAACAGTAAAGGGGCTGAATGATCGTTCCTTTCAGATTCCAGCCAAAGGCGTGGTGATGAAGGTCTATCTGGAAAACTTCAAAAATCTCAATAAATCTTTCGGATACGATTACTGTGAGGCGCTTCTTGCTCAGATTACAGATTATTTAAACGGTGTATCCGGCAGCAGGGTATTCCGCTATATCGGCGTGGAATTTATGATCGTGCTGGAAGGTGCAGTGGAAGGTGCGGCCTGCGATCTGGCTGCTAAAATCTTAGAACGGTTTGAGAGTGTATGGACTGTCGGCGAGTCAGACTGCGTCTGCTCCGCTCAGATCGGCATCTGCTCCTGCCCCACCTATGCTGAGGATATGGCTTCCCTTTTAAAGAATCTGGATACGGCCGTAGCTGCCGCCGAAGAATGCGGCCCCAACCAGTATGCTGTCTTTGACTCCAAACTTCATGGACAGGCTCTGCGCCGTCAGGCCATTGCCCGCTATCTTCAGACTGCTCTGGAAAAAAAGGAGATCGAGGTCCGCTACCGCCCCACCTACAGCCTGAAGTCCGGGCGTTTTACCAGAGCCGACTCCTATATGCGCATTTTCATCCAGGGGATCGGCCTCATTGGCGCAGGGGAATTTATGCCGATCGCTGAGGATTCCGGGCAGATTCGGGCAATCGGCTATTATGCCCTGGAGGATGCAGGCCGTTTTATTGCCCGGCTTCTTAAAGCCCAAAGGGAGTTTGAGTCTATTTGTATCCCCGTTTCTCCCATTCTTCTGATCCAGGAAGATTTTGTTGACCAGGTGGAGAACGTGATCGCCCGATATGAAATCCCGGCAGGGAAACTGGCTTTAGAGCTGGATGATACGGCACTCTCTTCGGTCTATTTAAATGTAAATATCACCATGCAGCAGCTGGCAGATCTTGGGGTGGAGCTGGTGCTTAACCACTTTGGTTCCGGCTGCGCTCCCGTTACAGGAATACTGGATCTGCCCGTAAACACGGTGAAATTAGAGCGTATGTTTGTATGGGAATTAGAGACGAATCCTGCTTCTGCCGCCATCGCCGGGGGACTGATCCAAATCGCCAAGGATCTGAATATCCATATCATCGCAGAAGGCGTAGAAACAGAAAACCAGCTAAACGCCCTAAACAGCTATGGCTGCGAATATCAGCAGGGTTTTTACTATGCTCCCACAATGGACAAGGAGACACTGGTGAAGGTACTGGGCCATACCCTGGAAGAATCACGGATCACCGTCGAAGAAGAAAAGCGGAAAATGGCGCGTTAAGAGAGGACGGGAGGATTATGAACGAGAGAGAAGAAATTATCCAGTTGTGGTTTGAAATGTGGCTGAAACAGCAGGATCTGGGAATAGATCATATTTTTACAGAGGATGTCATTTACACAGAAAGCTGGAGTCCGCAATACCGCAGTCGGGAAGCCGTAAAGCACTGGTTTGAGGAATGGAATACCCGGGGCAGAGTGGCTGTCTGGGATATTAAACAATTTTTTCACAAGGAAAATCAGACGGTTGCAGAATGGTATTTTAAGAATGAAATGGCTTCGGGAAAAACGGAAGAATTTGACGGTATTTCTCTGGTAGAATGGACAGCTGAAAATCAGATAAAGTCATTAAAGGAATTTGGCTGCAATCGCAGCAATTACAATCCCTATGAATCTGGCGATACCCCCCGGTTCAGAGATCAACAGACAAATTGGTTTTGAATGGACGGGAACCTGAAAGTCTCCTCCCAGCGGGAGGTTTTCAGGTTCCTGCTCTTAATTTTGCCAGGATCTGATGGGCGTCTGCTGTTTCCATGACACCACACAGATCGTAGATCTTTCCCGCAAGTTCCGGATCATCTCCCGTATTTTTAACCACCCAGGCCCTGGAAACGTCGGCCTGATAAAGACGCAGGATCTTTGCTGTCAGGAAAAGGATCTCCTTGTCCTTCTTCTCCTGTATATGTCGTTTCTGCTGGCGCTCGTACCGGCTTCTTTTCAGCTTTTCCCGTTTCGCAATGGCATCTTCCGGTGTGCCGTAGCCTTTTTCCAGCCAGATGGTTTCCAGCGTATAGGCCCCGTCCTCTATGGTGATCACAGCCATTGAAAGCGGCAGCGTGCCGCGCTTGTAGCCGCAGCTTCCGGGATTCAGCCAAAGCCGTCCGTTTATCTCCTGCTGCTGATACATATGGGAATGGCCGAAAATTACCACCTGAACGTCTCCCAGACTGCCCGGAATATTCGTTCTTTCATGGGCCATAATGAATTTCACGCCGCCGATTTCAAAGCGCTTAATTCCCGGAAGGCCTCCAGACCATCCCCTGTCATTGTTTCCTCTTACCGCAAAAAGAGGCTGGCCTACCTCCAGCTTATGATAGAGCATCTGTGTATCAAAATCTCCGGCGTGTATAATCACGTCGCAGGTCTCCAGGATCCTCTCCACCTCCGGCCGCAAAACGCCGTGTGTATCCGCTATAACAGCTGCCCGTATCGGTTCCCGTCCCATTGATTGCCCTCCTAAATATTAACCCCACTGCCCTGTTTTCAGGGAAATATCCGGTTATTTTCATCCGGTTTACTGTTTTTTTCTGCACAGCAGCGGTCAGAGGTGCCTATCTTTTCCTTCACTGCTGGCAGCGATTTATAATTATAAGGAATAATTTATGTTTTTTCAATAGAATCTGCGGGGAATTTGCAGACCCTATAAGCGCGTGCACCCTTTGGACAAAAACCGGTATTTTCTGACGATTTTGTGAACTTTATTGTACGAAGCCATTTGATGTGCTACAATGCAGTTATTATACTTTGAAAAATACCAAAAGGAGAACCTTTGACCATGAAAAAATACAACCGACTTCTTCCTGCCCTTGGAGCTGCCCTGCTTTTCACTCTTGGCTCTGCTTTCTCTGCCCAGGCCGCCGATATCGGCTGGGGGGGAGGGGGAGGAGTACAGGGATTAATAATTATAA
>OBWG01000403.1_pt1 | contig 32490 bp, 30 predicted proteins | sample 1495221 | NCBI WGS metagenome assembly OBWG01 (sample SAMEA2580053, study PRJEB22360) | human gut metagenome | reverse complement strand
ATAAATAAGCCTTGAGATTCAGCCTTAACACGGGGGATTGCCGGCGGCAGTCCCCCGTTTCTGGATAAACTTTCGAATTTTTGTATTTTTTATAAAAAACTGTTGCAATTTAAAAACAGGTATGCTATACTCTCATAGTGTTCAGATGAAACATGAATGAAACAAGCCATAGGGGAATAGTTCAATGGTAGAGCAACGGTCTCCAAAACCGTAAATGGGGGTTCGAGCCCCTCTTCCCCTGCTCAGTAAAAAGCGTGAACGGATAAGAAAAAGCTGGAAAGTCCTTGATCAGTAAGGAGTTCCGGCTTTTCTTTTTTTACGGAGTAAGAGCGGCATACGCATTCTTTATGCTTCCCTTTGAATACCGGATGTGTTATAATCTTAAAAAGAATATACGTTCGGGATGAAGACCACTTTATGATGAGGTGCCTATATGAAAAAAGCGATACTATACAAGATCAGTTATCTGGTTGAAGTGGATGAAGAAGAGGTCAGCGACCACAAGGGAAAAGAGAAGTTCTGGAAGCTGGCGTGGGGCAAACTGCCGGAGCAGGAGATTGTGCTGGATGATCAGCATAAGGCGGAATGGCAGTCAACCAGCACGATTTATCTGGATCCGCTGACGATGAACTGCGGCCAGTGCGCGAAGTGTCATGGCTGGACCACGGACCGGGAGAAGCCTGATCCGATCCGGGGATTGTCGAACGGAGCGACGGTGAACGGCGAGTTGCTCTGTGACGAGTGTCTGCCGGAACATCACCCATGGGCTTTTTGAGACTATGAAGCGCCCGGAATCGGTTGCTGTTAATCCCCCTGGGGAATATAATATACTAAATGAATTCGTATTTGCACAAAACAGCCGGGAGGAACTATGGGAGATATCTATCTGATTTCTGACACACATTTTGGTGATTCGGGGGCCATCCTCAGATATGAGGGAAGACCCTTTCAGGATGGAAGAGAAATGAATGAACAGATGATCGAGAACTGGAACCGTGTGGCCGGAGCGGAGGACACCGTGTACCATCTTGGGGATTTTGCCTGCTACCTGAGCAGGGAAGAGATTAAGGAGATTGCGAACCGCCTGAACGGGAGAAAGATACTGATTGCGGGTAATCATGACCGGATGTTCACGACCAGGGAATGGCTGGACTTTGGCTTCGATGAGGTGTATTTTCTGCCTGCCGTACTGGAGGATTTTTACATTCTGTCCCATGAACCTGTGTATGTGAATATCAACAGCCCTTATGCCAATATCTTCGGTCATGTACACGGGAATCCCATGTACCAGGACGTATCCGCCAGGAGCTTCTGCGCCTGTGTGGAGCGGATCGGTTACGCGCCTGTCCCCTTCGAAACGGTGAAGAAGGCGATCCTGGATCAAAACAGGTAGAGGCGTGTTTTTTACCGGCATGTCCCTGTGATGCGGACAGTTGTGCGGGGAGGCACGAACCCTCTGGTCGTTTTATATGAAAATAATAGGGTATTTCTGTAAAAATAGATGACGTACAAAGTTATAAATGAGAATCATTCCCGACATTAGTATTTGGTGATTGCAAAAGTGCATAGTGGTAAATCACAGACATCCTTCAAACAAAGCAAAATGCACAAGAAAAGGTGACATTTCTCTTCATGAAACGTAATTTGACAAATTGCGTCAGAAGTGATATAAATGTTTCAACAACTTTTTAACTGTTTATTTTGAGAAGGAGTCATGATTATGAAACAGTATAAGATTATGTTACCAGGCGTTGCCGAAGCAAAAGAGTTTGTTGCTGCTGCTACAAAATGTGATTTCGATATAGACGTATATTACAATAGAGTGACCATCGACGCAAAGTCTATATTAGGTGTGTTGAGCCTTGATTTAACGAAGGCTCTTACCGTGGAGTTCAACGGAGAGAATGTAGAATTCGAAACATACTTATTGGAAAAAGCACCGAGCAGGATTCATGCGGCATAAGCAGCAGGACACTCGACAAGCGACAGGAAAGGGAATTGTGATCCATGGGGACACAGTTCCCTTTTTCTATCTGCTGGCAGCAGCGGCAGCGGTTATGATTGCTGTTACAGGCTGGTTTAAGAGCTTCGTTCAGGAAAGGAGGGTACCGGAATGGCTGACGGGGAAAAGAAAGTAATTAAAATATCGGTCCGCAACCTGGTGGAATTCGTGATGCGTTCCGGTGACCTGGACAACAGGCGGACTGCAGGGGCAGAGAAGACGGCCATGCAGGAGGGAAGCCGGATACACCGGAAGATCCAGCGGCGCATGGGGGCGGATTACCACGCGGAGGTGGTATTAAAGCATCTGGTGGAGGAAGAGCAGTTTGAGATCCTGGTGGAGGGCCGGGCCGACGGCATTATTGAGAAGCCATCGGGTGTCACCATCGACGAGATCAAGGGCGTCTACATGGATCTCTATTATCTGAACGAACCCATCGAGGTCCACATGGCTCAGGCCATGTGCTACGGCTATTTCTACTGCTTCGATCATCAGCTGACCGGGGCTGTGATGCAGCTGACCTACTGCAATATCGAGACGGAAGAGATCAAGCGTTTCCAGTCGGAGAAAAGCTTTGAGGAGCTGGAAAACTGGTTTGCCGGACTGATCCACGAGTACGTGAAGTGGGCCGATTACTTATACCACCACGGCTTGCGGCGGGATGAGTCCATTAAGGATCTGGAATTTCCCTATCCTTACCGGAAGGGGCAGAAGGAGCTGGCAGTATCGGTCTACCGCAGCATTGCGCGTAAGAAGAATCTGTTTATTCAGGCGCCCACCGGAATCGGAAAGACGCTGTCCACAGTCTATCCTGCGTTAAAAGCCATCGGCGAGGGCCTTGGGGACAAGCTGTTTTATCTGACGGCGAAGACCATCACGCGCGGTGTGGCGGAGGAGACGTATGAGATCCTGCGGAAAGGCGGCCTGTACTTCAGCACGGTCACGATTACGGCAAAGGAGAAGCTCTGCTTCCTGGAGAAGCCGGAGTGCAATCCGGACGCCTGTCCCTATGCCAAAGGCCATTTCGACCGGGTGGGGGATGCGGTGTTTGACGTGATTCACCAGGAAGCGGGGATCACTAGGGAGACGGTCTTAAAGTATGCGGAGCAGCACCGGGTATGTCCCTTCGAATTCTGCCTCGATATCAGCAACTGGGTCGATGGTATCATCTGCGACTACAACTATGTCTTTGACCCCAATATCAGGCTGAAACGGTATTTTTCCGAGGGAATATCGGGAGACTATCTGTTTCTTGTGGATGAGGCGCACAATCTCGTGCCCAGAGCGAGGGAGATGTACAGCGCGGTGGTGTATAAGGAGGACTTTCTTCTTATTAAAAAGATCGTGAAACCGAAGGACCAGAGGCTGGCCGGGCTTTTAGACCGGTGCAACAAGCAGCTGCTGGAGATGAAGCGGGAATGCGAGGGCTACACGATCCTGACGGATATCAAACTGTTTATGACTGCCGTCATGTCGCTGTTCGGTGAGATGGAGAAATTCATGGATAGCTTTCCGGAGTTCGAGGACCGTGATCTGGTGCTGGATTTTTACTTTGCGCTCCGTGATCTGCTGAACACCTATGACCGGGTGGATGAGAATTACCGGATCTATACGGAATTTTTATCGGATGGACGCTTTATGCTCCGGCTGTTCAATATGAATCCGGCGAAGAACTTGAAAGAGTGCCTGGATAAGGGCAACAGCACCGTGTTTTTCTCTGCCACATTGCTGCCTGTCCAGTATTACAAGGAGCTGCTGAGCGGGAATCAGGAGGAATACGCCGTGTACGCGGAATCCCCCTTCGACCAGGACAAACGGCTCCTGCTGGCGGCAAACGACGTCAGCAGCCGCTACACGAGAAGAAATGAGCGGGAATTCAAGAAGATCGTCGAGTATATCCGGAGGATTGTCTCGGCCCATGCGGGTAACTATATGGTATTTCTGCCGTCCTATCAGTATATGCGGGAGGTGGAACAGCTGCTTGCCGGGCTGGACGAGGGTGGGAAGGAGTTCGCATGGCTCGCCCAGTCGTCCCACATGACAGAACAGGAGCGGGAGGTTTTTCTGGAGGAGTTTCAGGAGGACAGGGAGGATTCCTTCGTGGGCCTGTGTGTGATGGGCGGCGTGTTTTCGGAGGGGATCGATTTAAAGGAAGGACGGCTCATCGGGGCGATTATCGTGGGGACGGGGCTTCCCATGGTGTGCACGGAGCAGGAGATCCTTAAGGGATATTTCGATGAGAAGGAGCAGAAGGGCTTCGACTACGCGTATCAGTATCCCGGCATGAACAAGGTGATGCAGGCGGCCGGGCGGGTGATCCGAACCGTGTCCGATGAGGGGGTGATCGCCCTGCTGGATGACCGGTTTTTAAAACCGGACTATCAGGCCCTGTTCCCCAGGGAATGGGATGGCTATTACGCCGTGAACTTAAACAGTGTGTCTGGAATTGTGACAGAATTCTGGGAAGAAAGGGAGAGAAAAAGGCTATGATGAAACTGAGACTTCGGCCCTGCAAGAGGGAAGACGGCAGGGAAGTAATGAAATGGTTCTCCGATGAGAGGCAGATGCGCATGTGGTGCCGCGACGGATTTACCTTTCCCCTGACGGACGGGCAGATGGACAACTATTACGCGGAGCTGGAGCGCGATCCCCGTGCATGGGGCTTTACGGCCCTGGATAAAGACGGAAAACCGGTCGGAAGTTTTAAGATGGCTGCGGCGGATTATGAAGCGGACAGCGTCCATATGGGATACATTGTTCTGGCGCCGGAGGTGAGAGGACGCGGCGTGGGGCAGCAGATGGTGTCCATGGCCGTAACGTACGCCGTGGAGCTGCTCGGTATGAAGCGGGTGACGCTCAAGGTATTCGACTGTAATCCAGGCGCGAAGCACTGCTACGAAAAGGTGGGATTCCGGGAAGAGGAGTATCGAAAGGAAGACTTTCCTTACCGGGAGGAGATGTGGGGGAATTCTCTGATGGCATACAACCGGCGCTGACCGGGCAGTCCCTGCCGAAGCGTGTGTGAAAATCACTTTCAGACACGCTCCGCCGGGGCGCTTACATCATGTCCATAAACTGTTTGGAAGCCTGGGAAACGGGAAGGCTTTCATTATAGGCGACGATCATCTGGCGTGCGGGCATCTTTTCCGTAAGCTTGACGATGAATAAGTCCTTGTCATTTTCCGGGATGCAGAAATCGGGAACAAAGGCGATTCCCAGGCCGATTCGTGCCAGATCGATGAGCAGATCGTTGCTGCTTAACTCGATCTCCGGAACCAGGTCCAGCTGTTCCCGCTGGAACATATGGTGCAGGAATTCACTGGTGGTGCTCTTCCTGTCTAGCATCAGGATGGGGTATGTCTGCAGCTTCTGCAGGCTGACCGTCTCGCCCTTCAGCGGGAAATACTCCTGATTGGCGACGAAGACGTCGTGAAATTCATTGATCACCCGGACGTTCTGTGAATTGGAGAGGCCCGAGTTAGGATAGTTGGTGATGATGAAATCAACCTGTCCGTTCTCCAGTAAGTGGGCACACTCGATGGAGGTCTGGTTGGTGACTTTTATATGAACATTGGGGTAAGCCTTGTGGAAGCGGTTTAAGTACGGAATCAGGTAGTAACGGCAGATGGTATCGCTGGCGCCGATGCGAAGCTGGCCGCCGTTCAGGGTGTTGGCCTCCAGAAGCTGATTTTCCCCTTTTTGAATCAAATTGATGGCGGGTTCCACGTGTTTTAAGAGAATCTCGCCTTCCGGGGTAAGTTGGACTTTTTTCGTGCTCCGGATGAAGAGCGTCTGATTCAGCTTTTTCTCCAGCACTTTGATGGACTGGCTGACCGCCGACTGTGAAATAAACAGCTGTTTCGACGCTTCGGAGAAGCTCAGTGTGGCAGCAACATGGTAAAATACTTTATACAATTCATAATTAATATCCATTATTAGTCCTCCTTATAAATCTAAGGACATTCTATCACGAATGCGATGGATTTGTAAAGGAAATTGACAAAAATACCAGATTATGGTAACTTTGTGTAACAGTTCAGACGGCGGAAAAATATCCGATGCTTCTTGACTGGTTTATCGGTCAAGAAGATGAGCCGTCTGAACCGTTACAACTTAGCAGTCAGAAGGAGAGTAAGATTTATGCATGACGATTTTTATCAGATGTACCTGGAAGAAATGAAAGCGATCACTCCCTGTACGCAGGAGGAGAACACGCAGCTGTTAAATGACGCCGCGGCCGGAGATGAGGGGGCGAGGAAGCGCCTCATCGAGGGGAATCTGGAAGCCGCCTTAACCTGTGCGAAAGCGTATGACGGAAAGAGAGTACTTTTGACGGACCTGGTCGCCGAGGCGAACATGGCGCTGACCATGGCCGTGACGGAATTCTTAACCAATCCGGGAGACGGTGATTTCGAGGGCTTTTTGACGGCACGGATGAAGGAAGCGCTTGATCTGGCTGTGGAGGAGGAAGAGTCCGCGGAGCAGACCGGAGAGGAACTGGCTGCCAGAGTCAACGTACTGCAGACCGTATCCCAGGCGCTTGCCAGGGAGCTGGGGCGTGAGGCTACGGTGGAAGAGCTGGCGGATAAGATGAAGATGACTGTAGATGAAGTGAAGGACATCATGAAGATGGCCATGGATGCCATGAGCATGAACGCGGAAAACGCGGATCTGGAAGAACTGGCAGAAGTGGAAGGAATAGAAATTACCGAGGCTGCGGAGGATGAAGAGGAATGAAACTATATCTGATACGCCATGGACAGACGGACTGGAATATCCAGGGAAAGATTCAGGGCAGTCACGACATACCCTTAAATGACACGGGAAGAGCCCAGGCGAAGCTTGTGGCGGAGGGGATGGACAGCCGGCCGGTGACAAAGATATTTTCCAGCACGCTGGTGCGGGCGGTGGAGACGGCGCGGATGATCGGCGACCGCCAGCAGGTGGAGACTTATCTTGTCCCGGGACTCATCGAGGTGGAATTCGGCAAATGGGAAGGCATGACCTGGGATGAGATAAAGGAACAGTATCCGGCAGAGTATGAGCGCTGGTCCATCAATCCGGTGGATGTGGCGCCGCCCGGCGGTGAAACCCAGATGGAGGCCATGGAACGGGTAGCAGGGGCCATCGAAGCCATCATGGAGATGACAAACGGCCGGGAAGATATCGCGGTCGTGTCCCACGGTGCGACCATGGCTTATATTGTCGCCTATTTAATGAGAAACCATCCGGAAGAAGCGGAGATTATAGTAGATAACGCCAGCATCACTACCGTGAATTACAATCCCATCACGCAGGATTATATGCTGCTGGAGGTGAACGACACCGCGCATCTCTGTAAGAGGTAGCGGCACTCTGTACGTTTACCGGGGCACGGAATGAGACAATTGGATAAAGAGTATTGCAAACAGCATGGGAATCACCGCATATCCGGGGCTTACCTGGCCTCTCTGCAGCAGGATGTAGAGAGAGCCTAAAAGGGTCAGCACGGTAAAGATCAGCGCGAGGGTTTTAAATGCTGTTTTTTTCATATTCATGGTGTGTTCCTTTCTTTTTCGGTTCCGGGGAGTGTCTCACCGGAGAACTGGAGGGTGACGGCTTTGACTTCTTTATACTGTCTGTCAGCCAGCTTTTCCGGTTCCTCGTAGTCGTCTGTATTTGGAAAGATGACGGAATCGGAGTCGGTGTATGCCACGATACCGAGGGGGATTTTTTCATCTGTCCGGATGGGGGAAGACTCTGTCAGCCAGGAATCCGCAGTATTTTTATAATGGCTGGAACCGAGCATGACTTCGTACCGGCCCTCCCCGCAGGAAAAGGTAATGGAGTCATCGGAAAACAGAATGGCGACGCGGTCATCTTCCTGGCCGGACTGGCTGAAAACCGAGGAAGCGACGGTTTCCCACTGCCCCTGTTCGTTCAGCGTTTCGACGGAACAGAGAAGAGAAGAAATCCCGGGTTCCGTTTTATAATCATATAATTTTACACTGCGTCCGGTCTCAATCAAGGCGACAGTCTGCTGTTCCTTTTCCGTAAGATCAGCCTTCTGAATTGTCATGGCGCCATCCTGTTTCCCGGAACATCCGGCTAACAGAATAACAAGACTGAACGCCAGCGCAGTTCTTATGGATCGTATTTTTTCCATAGAGATCTCCTTTTTCGTTTGTTTTTTCATTATATCATATTGGAACGGAGAAGTAATGGATATTTGTTATTTATGGAATAAGTTCCCACTTTTTTACATATACTAAAAAAGAATGATACAACCTATAACAGGAAAGAAAAGGAGCGTTTTCAATATGGCGAGAGGCGTAAGAAAATCACCGGTGGAAAAATTACAGGATCAGTTAAATGAGGTAAGAGAGAGCATCAAACAGTATGAGAACTGCCTCGTTACCTTAAAAGAAAAGGAAAAAACATTAAACGAACAGATCGAACTGGAGGAGTTTAAAACAATCCGCGGCCTGCTCACAGAACAGGGAATCGGAATGGAAGAATTGAAAGAAATGCTGGAGTCGAATGTGACCGCAGTGGAAGAGCAGAGCGCGTAAAACGCCCTGCTTTTTTCTTTGCATGAGGTCGTAAAATGGCTTGTATTCATTGTAAAACAATGAAAATTTGTGAATAAAATATCTACAGTTGACTTTTACAATTTCTCTATATTATGATAGGAGCGTAGGAATTGTAAGTACTTACAAAAACAAAAAATAATCATGGTCATGGAGGATTGCGGAGATGAAAGAGGTAAGAGGAAATGTAATTGTCGGCCAGTCAGGCGGACCCACGGCGGTCATTAATTCCAGTCTTGCAGGTGTCTATAAGACAGCAAAGGACAGGGGAGCAAAAAAGGTTTTCGGGATGCTGCACGGTATTCAGGGACTGCTGGAAGAACGGTACGTGGATCTGTCGGAACACATCAAAAATGATCTGGATATTGAACTGTTAAAGAGAACTCCCTCCGCCTATTTAGGCTCCTGCCGTTACAAACTGCCGGAGATCTGTGAAGACCAGGAGATCTATAAAAAGATCTTTTCCATTCTGGATAAACTGGAGGTGGAATACTTCTTCTATATCGGCGGCAATGACTCCATGGATACGATAAAAAAACTCTCCGATTACTCCATCTTAAACGGCAGCAGGATCCGGTTTATGGGCGTGCCGAAGACCATTGACAATGATTTAGCCGCGACGGACCATACACCGGGATATGGCAGCGCCGCAAAATACATAGGTTCCATCACAAAGGAGGTAATCCGTGACGGCCTGGTGTATGACCAGCAGAACGTAACGCTTTTGGAAATCATGGGCCGCAACGCCGGCTGGCTCACGGGCGCGGCCGCCCTTGCCAAGTGTGAGGACTGCGAGGGGCCGGATATGATCTTTCTTCCTGAGATTCCCTTTGATGTGGAGAACTTCATGAAAAAGGTGGAAGAGCTGCACAAGCGGAAAAAATCCGTGGTGGTTGCGATTTCAGAGGGTGTGAAGATGGCGGATGGACGCTACGTCTGTGAGCTGACCGACACCATCGATTACGTGGATGCCTTTGGCCACAGGCAGCTGACCGGGACCGCACGTTATCTTGCCGAGAAGATTTCACGGGAAGTCGGATGCAAGACGAGGGCCATCGAGTTTAACTCCCTCCAGCGCTGCGCCTCCCATATCGTGTCGCGGGTTGATATTACCGAGGCGTTCCAGGTGGGCGGCGCAGCCGTCAAAGCGGCATTCGAAGGGGAGACAGGCAAGATGATTATCTTAAAGCGCGTCTCGGACGACCCGTATATCTGTGTGACCGATATCTACGACGTCCATAAGGTGGCAAATGTGGAGAAAAAGGTGCCGAGGGAGTGGATCAATGAGGCGGGCGACTACGTGACCGAGGAGTTCGTAAGCTATATCAAGCCGCTCATTCAGGCGGAGCTGACGCCGATCATGGTAGATGGGCTGCCAAGGCATCTGTATTACACAGACGTGGAAGAAAAACAGTCCAGGTAGTCCTGCAGAAGCTTTGCCAGCTTTCCGATGTGAACGCCATCTACAAAGGCGTGGTGCACCTGTACCGAGAAAGGAAGCAGTGTCCTTCCGTCCCGTTCGAAATACCTTCCCCAGTCGAACAGCGGTGTGGCATTGTCCCTGCTGCCGGAATCGGTGTGGGAAATGTGGGTAAAAGATACCCATGGAAATGCGGAGAACTGGAAGATATCATTCCCCATGGGGCCGGTGAAATATTCCTTCTGATTCTGCTCCGTGCGCTTTGCCAGGGCGACGTATTCCTCCAGGGTATCTTTCATTCCGACATTTACAACCTTAAAAAGCTCCGTATCCGGATTCAGATACGTGAAGGACGTGTGGATCCGGTCAAACACAACGGGCTGGCCGTCCACAAAGCGGCAGCGGAATTCTTTGATTCGGTTGGCACAGTCCGCAACAGCGTAGACGAAGGAAAAGGTAAAGGAATACCCCTTTTCCCGGATTGCGGTGAGAAAATTGGTGATATCCAGTTCAAAGCTGACACAGTATTGCGGCTGGGCGCTGTTTCGGAAAATCTGGTAGTGAAGGGCCCGGTCCCAGGTGGTTAAGTCGATGAGTTCCATCATGGTTTTCCTCCTTTTGCTTTGAGTGATTGATATGAGATATAGCTGCGGGTCTCCTGCGTAAATGCAGGGATTAATGTGATTATAGACCGAAAGAGATACGATGTCAATGAGACATGGTATGACTGAAAGATAAAATAAAAAATCAGATGTCCGGCGGATAGATGCGCGGATATCTGATTTTTATTTTTACTCTATATTCAGTTCTTTTATTGCGTGAAGTATGTGGATTTTCATTGCATTTCTGGCGCCTTCCGGATTTCTTTGTTCCAGAAATTCCATGATCATGCGGTGGTCCTCCATGGTGTGGTTTTTTACCTGTTCATTTTTTTCGGACAGAACGACGCCCTTTGAGATGGCCTGATAGAGGACAGGCATCAGCTTATTCATAAATTCATTGTGTGTGGCCTGGGCAATTGCGCGGTGGAATGCGTGTTCATCGTCAGTCCGGTCCCGGTTTGAGAGAATTTCCTTTTCGATATGTTCCCCAATCTCCAGGATCCGTCTGATCTCCGCCTCAGTTCCGCGCAGGGCGGCAAGGGCGGCGGCTTCCGGTTCGAAGATGAGCCGCATCTCATACAAGTCCTTTGCATTGGTTTTCACATCGGCCAGCTGTTCAAAATCCTGTGTTTCATTTAATGCTTCCTCCGTGACAAAGGTGCCGATCCCCCGGCGGATCTCCAGAACGCGGTATGCGGCCAGAATCTTTACGGCTTCCCGCAGGGTGGTCCTGCTGACATGAAGCTCGTCCGCCAGATCCTGTTCGTTGGGGAGCCGGTCCCCCGGGGCAAAACGTTTTTCGATTGTGATCATTGAGCGGATGTTTTCTGCGGTGTTTTGGGAGAGCATTTTATTCTGAGCAGTCATGAGCGGTTATGCCTTTCTGATGTTTGGTGATTTTATTTTCAGTTTGCTGATTTTCAGACCTTCCTGTTTCTATATTATACTATGGTTGTGGGGCAACATCAAATTATTCTTTTTTAAACGAAAGAAATGGATTACAATCGTCGTAGTACAGGATGAAGCAGAATAAGAGTAGTGACGATGGAGGAAGTATGGAGAAAGCCAGAGAACAGAGTAAGTGCTCTGAGGAATGGGAAGAAACGTTTTACCATGCGTATATACCGGTCGCCAGATCCATTGCGGGTAGAATTCTGTATCCATCCGGGACGAATGAGGATATCGAGGAACTGGCGCTGGATGCGGTGTACGAAGCCATGAAAAACATTGGCAAATACGATGAAACGAGGGGAAGCATGGAGACGTATGTCAGGACTATCACAAAGAGCAGGGCGCTGACATACAGAAAGAAACAGGAACGGTATCAGACGGTACCGTTGGAAGGAAGCCTGGAGTTGTGGACGGAGGACGAGGATGTGGCGGCGCTAAAGGACATGGTGAGGTGCGTGATCCGGCAGCTGCGGCCAAAGGAACAGACTCTTTTCACCTGCCGCTTTCTCTATCATATGACGCCTGAGGAGATTGCCCGGCGGGAGGGCTGTTCGAGAAGGGCGGTGGACAGCCGCTTAACCAGGCTGCGGAAGAAACTCGTGAAGGCATTTCGTGATCATGGCGTGGAGCTGGGAGGAGACGTGTGATGAACAGAAACAGATACGATATGGACGAATTACTGGATGATGACCTTATGGCAGAATTGACGGAACGGACCTTCCAGCGAGTAGAGGGAGACAGACTCGGAAAAGGCGGCAGACTCAGAAAGACAGTCGGGATTCTGGTGGCCTGTACAGCCTTTGTCCTGGTTTTGACAAATTTTGATTCTGTCCTGGCGGCCGTGCGGACCTTTATCACCTATGTGGTAGGAGATGCGGTGGAAACGGACTCCGCCATTCTCACACAGTACGAGGTACTGGAGAGCCCCGTGCCGTTTACGGATGGTGAAGGCTATTGGGTAGATTTGGCATACCGCAAGAATGACAGCCTGTATTTCAATATTTCCTTAACGAATCAGGATATGGACGTAAAAGATACTCTGTATGTGGAACTGGCCGGGAAGACGTATCGCTGTACCCAGACCGGCGGGTATACGGAAAGTAGAAGAAGCAGCGACACAGGGGAGAAAACGGTGAGGTCTGAGAACAGCTATATGCTGGAGGACGCGCCTGAGGGAAATACCATGACTCTGAGACTGGAGGATCACTGTGTGACAATTACTCTCGAGCCGTCGCCGGAATATGCAGCCGATACCGTGAGAAAAGCGGAGTTAGGTTGGCTGGAGGTTGATTTTATTCCACTGTCCAAGAACCGCAGGGTGCTGGGCTATGTTGCGAAGACGGAAGACAGCGTATTAAAAGATGCGTTTATCTTTTTCCCGTATGGAGAGATGAAGGACCAGGACGGAAAGACTGTAAAAGCCAGTTATATTGGCGGGGATGACAATTTCTCGCATGAGCTGGTGGCGGCTGAGGGAACTGTGATTAACGGATTTTCATCCTCGAAGGTGGGATACCGGTTGGGCGGCGCTTATGACAGCAGTCTGGGAGAGTACCGTTTCACCATGCCGGAAAAAGGAAAAACCATTGCTGTCAATAGGGATTTGGAGATAAGCGGAATTACCATGAAGTTAAAGACAATTCAGCGTAGCGCGGAGGATGAGATTACCTTTACGTTTGCAGAAGAGACGAACCGGGGAACGCTGACCGGAATGACACTGGGATGCGAAGAAAACGAAAATATAAGCAATACAACGTCTACAGGGAACGTATTTACCGCAGGCATTTCCTGGTCCTGGACGGAGTTTACGATAGGCGGCACTGCGAAGCTTATGACATTATTTCCTTATGAGACCGGGGATGAGGTAATAATTATTTTCCGGGAGATCGAGGGGGAGATGGAGGGGGAGATCCAAGTTCAGTGGGATAGTCGGTGATAGAAATGTAAAAAAGTAAACCATTTTCAGAAAAGCATGCTATAATAAAACAGATTATGGAAAATGCCGTTTGAGTGATGCGGCGGACGTAAGGAGAGGTGAAGACAGAAGTGAATGGGGAACGCATGACCGACGTAAGGATCGGTGAGTATCTCGTCTCAGATATCATGACGTGTGTCGGAAAAAAGAGCGCCGTTTATTTGAGAAAGTTCGAGCGGGTTCATGAGAAAGGCTGCAGCTTTAACTGGTGTGCGGCGCTGTTTACCGCGTTATGGTTTGCTTACCGCAAAATGTGGAAGGCAGCGGCGGCTATTATGGGCTTCAATGTGATTTATACGATGGTGTTGTCCGTCCTGGAGAATACGATGCTGACGGCGGACAACGCGCTGGTGTTCATGAGTGCGGCGGCCGGTCTGTTTGTCCTGTCCATGATCGTGTTCGGGCTGCTGGGCGACTGGCTCTACAGCCGTCATATAAATGCCATTCTCGATGAACAGGGATGCCGCGGAAGGCGTGCCGTCCAGAAGGAGGCACTCATGGAATCTCTTCAGAAAGCCGGAGGAACCAGTATAAAAGGGATGGTCATTCTGTGGGCAGCGAGCCTGGTGCTGCAGTGGGCGATCACCTGGCTGATTTCTTTCCTTCTATAGACTGTATAAATATAAGATACAATAATTAATACCATAAGATATATTAATTTTTCTAATTGATATATCTTGTGGTATTATTATATCAACGAGAAGTAAAGGGTGCAGTGCGTCCCGATGAAACATAAAGATTGGAACTTAATGATATTTTCCAAGGAGGAAATTATGAGCGTAAGAAGAGTGTATGTAGAGAAGAAACCGGCCTATGCCGTAAAGGCCCATGAGCTTAAGGAGGAGATTGCCAGCTATCTTGGGATAGAAACCGTGACGGATGTACGTGTCCTGATTCGCTATGACATCGAGAATTTATCCGAGGAGACTTACAGGACCGCGCTTGAGACAATTTTTTCCGAGCCGCCGGTGGACGAGGTCTACGAGGAGACATTTCCGAGAAATGAAAATGACGTGGTGTTTGCAGTGGAGTACCTGCCGGGCCAGTTCGATCAGAGGGCCGATTCTGCGGAGCAGTGTGTGAAGCTTTTGAAGGAAGACGAGGAGCCGGTGATCAAATCGGCCACGACCTATGTGATTTCCGGAACCGTGACAGAGGCGGAAGCCGCGGATATCAAGTCCTTCTGCATCAATCCGGTGGATTCCAGAGAAACGGATGAGACAAAGCCGGAGACGCTTTTAACCGTGTTTGAGACACCGGCCGACGTTATCATATTCGACGGGTTCCAGAGCTCCCAGGAAGGCGCGTTAAAGGAGTTGTACGATTCCCTGAACCTTGCCATGACCTTTAAGGATTTTAAGCATATTCAGAACTATTTCAGGGACGAGGAGAAGAGAGACCCGTCCATGACGGAGATCCGCGTCCTGGATACGTACTGGTCCGATCACTGCCGCCATACCACATTCCAGACGGAATTGAAGGATGTAACATTTACAGAGGGCGATTACCGGGTTCCGATCGAAACGACGTACCAGAAGTACTTAGCCGACCGTGAGGTGGTGTTAAAGGGAAAGAGCGGCAAGTTCGTCTGTCTGATGGATTTGGCGCTGATGGCCATGAAGAAGCTGCGCATGGAGGGCAAACTGGATGATCTGGAAGTATCCGACGAGATCAACGCCTGCAGCATCGTGGTGCCTGTGGAAATCGATGGAAAAGAGGAGGAGTGGCTCGTCAATTTCAAGAATGAGACACACAATCATCCGACAGAGATCGAGCCGTTCGGCGGCGCTGCCACCTGTCTTGGCGGAGCTATCCGTGATCCGCTGTCCGGGCGTACGTATGTATACCAGGCTATGCGTGTGACAGGGGCTGCCGATCCGACAAAACCGTTAAATGAGACGTTAAAGGGCAAGCTTCCTCAGAGGAAGATCGTGACCGGCGCGGCCAGCGGATACAGCTCCTACGGCAACCAGATCGGTCTTGCCACCGGATATGTAAAAGAAATTTACCATCCCAACTACGTGGCAAAGCGCATGGAGATCGGCGCCGTCATGGGCGCAGCTCCACGTAAAAATGTAATCCGCGAGACCTCTGATCCGGGCGATATCATCATTTTGCTGGGCGGACGTACTGGACGTGACGGCTGCGGCGGAGCTACCGGTTCATCCAAGGTACATACGGAGGCGTCCATCGAGACCTGCGGCGCCGAGGTTCAGAAGGGAAATGCGCCTACCGAACGAAAGATTCAGAGACTGTTCCGCCGTGCGGAAGTCAGCAGCATCATTAAGAAATGCAACGATTTCGGCGCAGGCGGAGTATCCGTTGCCATCGGCGAGCTTGCTGACGGCTTACAGATTGATTTAGACAAGGTTCCGAAGAAGTATGCCGGTCTGGATGGAACAGAGATCGCCATCTCCGAGAGCCAGGAGCGTATGGCTGTCGTCATCGATCCGAAGGACGTAAAACAGTTTTTAGCCTACGCTGCGGAGGAGAACTTAGAGGCCATCGAGGTTGCAGTGGTGACCGAGGAGCCGCGTCTGGTGATGAACTGGAGAGGCAGAAATATCGTGGATATCAGCCGCGCGTTCCTGGATACGAACGGTGCTCATCAGGAGGCTTCTGTCGTTGTGGAGGTCCCGAACAGGGTAAGCGCTTCCAACTCCGGTTTGGCGGAAGGAAAGGAGGGCAGAGCGTTTGACAGGAAGGAGATTTCTGACGTCCGGGGTGAGTGGATGAAGGTGCTTTCCGACTTAAATGTCTGCTCCCAGAAGGGGCTGGTAGAGATGTTCGACGGTTCCATCGGCGCGGGCAGCGTGTTCATGCCTTACGGCGGTAAATACCAGCTGACAGAGACGCAGTCCATGGTGGCGAAGCTTCCGGTACTTTCCGGAAAGACAGATACGGTGACGATGATGAGCTACGGCTTTGATCCGTATTTATCCAGCTGGAGCCCGTATTACGGCGCTGTTTATGCGGTTGTTTCCTCTGTAGCCAAGATTGTGGCCGCAGGCGGTGACTATAAGAAGATCCGTTTTACCTTCCAGGAGTACTTCCGCCGGATGACGGAGGAGGCCTCCCGCTGGAGCCAGCCGTTCTCCGCTCTGCTTGGAGCATACGAGGCTCAGCTGGGCTTCGGACTTCCATCCATCGGCGGAAAGGACAGCATGTCCGGAACCTTCAATGAGATTGACGTTCCGCCGACACTGGTATCCTTTGCCGTGGATATTGCCGATCAGAAGCACATCATCACTCCGGAGTTTAAGAAGGCAGGCAGTAAGATTGTTGTGTTCCATATAGAGAGAGATCAGTATGATTTGCCTGTTTATAAGCAGCTCATGGATGGGTATGAGAAGCTTTATCATGAGATTACTGCGGGCAGAGTCATTTCCGCGTATGCGGTGGAAGGCCATGGTTTGGCTGAATCTGTGGCAAAGATGGCGTTCGGCAACAAGCTGGGCGTTAAGATCGAGCACAATGTGGACCCGAGAGATTTCTTCGCTCCGGACTGGGGCTCCATCGTCTGCGAGGTTCCGGACGGAAAGGTAAGTGAGCTGTCTATTTCCTACACAGTAATCGGCGAAGTGACGGACCGCGGAGTCCTGGAATACGGCAGCACGGCCATCACCATGGACGAGGCGCTGAACGCATGGACAGAGACTCTGGAAAATGTGTTCCCGACCAGATCGGGTGTGGCAGATACGCCTGTGATGGAAGCGCTCTACGATACGAAGGACATCTATGTCTGCAGGAATAAGGTTGCAAAACCGAACGTATTTATTCCGGTATTCCCGGGTACCAACTGCGAGTACGACAGCCGAAAGGCATTTGAGCGGGCCGGTGCAAATGTGGTGACAAAGGTATTTAAGAATATGAGTGCCGATGATATCAGAGAGTCCGTGGAGGCGTACAGAGAAGAGATTGCAAAAGCCCAGATCGTCATGTTCCCGGGCGGCTTCTCCGCTGGCGACGAGCCGGAGGGGTCCGCGAAATTCTTTGCAACCGTATTCCGCAACGCGGTGATCAGGGAAGAGATCGAAAAGCTGTTAAATGAGCGCGACGGCCTGATGCTGGGCATCTGCAACGGCTTCCAGGCGCTGATCAAGCTTGGGCTGGTGCCGGAAGGAACTATCACGGCGCAGAGAAATGATTCTCCGACTCTGGCTATGAACACCATCGGACGCCACATTTCCAAGATGGTTTATACGAAAGTAGTGACGAACAAGTCTCCGTGGTTACAGGGAGCCGAGCTTGGCGGCGTATACTGCAATCCGGCATCTCACGGCGAGGGCCGTTTTGTGGCCAATGATGATTGGATTAAAAAGCTGTTCGAGAATGGCCAGGTAGCGACGCAGTACGTGGACGAGAACGGGAATCCGACGATGGACGAGTTCTGGAACCCGAACGGTTCCTATATGGCGATCGAGGGCATCACAAGCCCGGATGGCAGAATTTTGGGCAAGATGGCTCACTCCGAGAGACGGGGCGAGGCAGTTGCCATGAATATTTATGGGGAGCAGGATTTGAAGATATTCGAATCCGGTGTGAAGTATTTTAAATAAGAGAATAACAGGAATGGGAGCAGAAAAATGGCTGACAGCGATTTTTCTGCTCCTGTTTTGCTTTACATTTAAAAAACAATTCGCTATACTAAAGATAAATGTTCGACTTGCCGCAGCTATTACCACAAGTAATAGTAAGGAGAACAAAAATGAGTACAAAAAAACCAAATATTGTTTTTATATTATCTGACGATCAGGGAGCATGGGCCATGGGCTGCTCCGGTAATGAGGAGATTATCACACCGAACCTAGATAAGCTGGCAGCGGAAGGCATGCGTTTCGAGAACTTCTTCTGCGCATCGCCGGTATGCTCTCCGGCACGGGCGTCACTTTTGACGGGGAGGATTCCGTCTCAGCACGGCGTTCACGACTGGATTCGCGACGATAATAAAAAACAGGAGGATATAGAATATCTTGCAGGTCAGACTGCCTATACCGACATCCTGACACAGGAAGGATACGTGTGCGGCCTGTCCGGCAAATGGCACCTGGGGAAGAGTTCTGTGCCTCAAAAGAGTTTTACACACTGGTTTGCGCACAAATCTGGCGGAGGCCCTTATTATGGTGCTCCTTTTTACAGAGAGGGCCGTCTGGTCTATGAACCTGGTTATGTCACGGATGTCATCACGGATGACGCCATTTCTTTTTTGAAAGAGCATGCGGGAAAGCAGCCTTTCTATCTTCATGTGGGCTATACGGCGCCTCACGCGCCCTGGCTTAACAACCATCCGAAAGAATACACCGATTTATATGAGAATTGCCGGTTTTTGTCCTGTCCCATGGAGAAAGAGCATCCCGACAGTATTTATCTGACGAAGGAAGTCTTACAGGACTTGCGGGCGAATCAGATCGGATATTATGCCGCTGCTACCGCCATGGACTATAATATTGGACGAATCCTGGAGCAGCTTGATGAACTGGGGATCAGGGAAGAGACCCTGGTGATCTTTGGCAGCGATAATGGGTTCAGCTGCGGCCATCACGGCTTCTGGGGAAAGGGCAACGGTACCTTCCCAATCAATATGTACGAATCTTCCGTTAAGGTTCCGATGATTATGAGCCAGCCAGGGGTGATCCAGCCGGGGATGGTGAATTCCTCGCTCTTGTCTGCATATGACTTTATGCCGACACTGCTCGATTATGTTGGTATCGAGGGAACGGATCGTGGAGAGAAGCTTCCGGGGAAAAGCTTCCTTCCGGCACTGCTGGGGCAGGAATTTTATCAGGGAGAATCCATTGTGGTGATGGATGAGTACGGTCCCAACCGTATGATCCGTGGGACCAGATATAAGTTTATAAAACGGTATCCTTACGGCCCCAATGAGCTGTACGATCTGCAGGAGGATCCGGGAGAGCGGAGTAACCTGCTTCTGGCGGGGAACGAGAAGGCTGAGGAGATCGGAAGAACGATGAATTACGAGCTGGAACAGTGGTTTATCAATTACGTCAATCCGGAAATCGACGGGGCTAAGGAGCCCGTGTTCGGCTCCGGCCAGATCGGCCTTGCCGGGCTCTGGAGCAAGGGGGAGGTATCCCACAGCTGCGACGATTACATCAAAGAAAAGTTAAAAGAATGAGTGGGTGAGCGAGATAAAAAAGTATTGGGAGAAGTTTAAACAGGCGTCCGGGAAATTGAAGACTCAGTTGTATTTAGGATATGGCGTTACCTTTGCCGTCCTTTCCCTCCTGATTATCAGCTTTCTGTTTCTGGGAGTAAAACAGCTGATGATGGACCAGATCGGCCAGAGCCGTCTGGATGTATTAAAACAGATTTCAGAACGTTCCAACACCATAAAAAACAGCACCATCACCATATCCAATCTGTACCGGTATGATGAAGAGGTGCAGAGATGCTTAAGTGAGAACGGCCTCTCGGAGGAAGAGATGGAGCAGGCCGGACGTTACTTGGACGGGGTGAAGGAGAACTACGACAGGGTATTTCACGATGTGGGGGTGGCCTACGACGTGGTGATCCTGGGAGATAATGGATTCCGTTACGCCTCCAGAGGGCGGGACCACTACGATTTTGACGGACTGGAGAGCCAGCTCTGGTATAAGCGGAGCTACGACGCGGAAAATGATATCGTGTTTATCAGCAGCTTCCGGGAGAAGTTTGATTTATCGAGCAGGGAAGAGCGGTACGTATTCGCAGCCTTTCGCCGGGTGGCCGGAACGGACGGCAGGGAAACGGGAACGATTCTCGTCAATGTGGATGAAAAATATCTGGAAGACTTATACGGAACGGCCGAAGACCGGAGCAACCTCTATATTTTCGATAAGAAAGGCAACATTGTCTCCAGCCGGGAGAAATCCCTGCTTGGAAAGAACTTTATCGGAGTTGATAATTTCAGACGGCTTTACGGGGAGAATGAGTACCACATTATCAAAAAGCTGGGACAGGACTATCTGCTGTCCAACTACTATGATCCCCAGACTGGCTGGACGATTGTGGAAGAGATGCCGTGCGCCGTTATACTGCAGCCTTTAAACCAGGCGCTGGTGCTTCTCCTGGCGATTGTAAGCGGCTGTCTCCTGGCCGGAACGGGAGCTGCCTGCTATATGTCGGAACGGATATCGAAGCCGATCCTGAAGCTCTGCCGCCTGATGGACCGGGTGAAGCAGGGGGATTTTGACGTGATCAGTGACATCCGGGGATATGAGGAGGTCAATCAGCTGAAGGACAGCTTTAACGAGATGGCGGCTGAGATTAAGAAGCTTTTGGAGGACATTCGGGACAATGAGATGCAGAAGCGCAAGTCGGAGATGGATTTTTTAAGAGCGCAGATCAATCCGCATTTTCTCTATAATACGCTGTTTTCAATCCAGTGCATGATCGAACTGAAAAAGAATGACCAGGCAGTTCTGATGATGGCGGCCTTTACCGACCTTCTGAAGAAGACGCTGTCTGTGGACACGGATTTCATCACCCTGAAGGAGGAGTTTGAAAGCACGGAAAAATACCTGGTGCTGCAGCAGATCCGGTATGGGGACAAGATTCATTATGAGTGTGAGATGGGGGCGGAGACGGAGCAGTGCCTCGTTCCTGCGCTGATCATACAGCCGATTGTAGAGAATGCCATCTTCCATGGGATCGAGGCAAAGGAGGAGGCGGGGCTTATTATCGTGGAATCTGTTGTGTCGGAGGGAGCCCTGCTGATCACCGTCTCCGATGACGGCGTGGGGCTTGACGAGAAGGAGCTTGCCCGGATGACGGCACAGTTTGGTGAACGGGAATACCAGTCTGGAAGATCCATCGGAATTCTCAATGTGTTAAACCGGATCAAGATTAATTTTGGAGAAGGGTACGGGCTTACGGTGGAAAGCGAGCCGGGAATCGGCACCTCGGTTACCATGAGGCTTCCCGTGGTGCTTAAGGAGATGCAAGGGGTAAATCATGAAAATACTGATAGTAGATGACGAGAGAATGATATGCGAGTGGCTTCAGTTCTGTATCGGGCAGAACCCGGATTGCCAGCTGACCGGCTGCGCCCATAACGGAGAGCAGGCACTCGCCCTGTTTCAGGAAAATGAACCGGACGTGGTTTTTACGGATATCAAGATGCCGGTTATGGGAGGTCTTGAGCTTTTAAAGCGGATTAAGGAGATTTCTCCAGAGACGGTTGTGGTCCTTTTGACCGCCTTTGCCGAATTCGATCTGGCCAGGGAGGCCATACGGCAGGGCGGAGACGACTACCTGCTTAAGACGGAGATGAACCATCAGTCGTTTAAGGAGGTATTGGAACGGTTAAAAAAACGGGTGACTAAGCACGAGGTATCCAAAGGCGGGGCAGAGACGGAGAGCACCGGCCGCCAGCATTCCATTATCGGCGATATACTGCGGGAGGGAAGGACTCTGGGGGAAGAGGATGTAAAGAAACTTAGGGAATGCAATATCCGGTGGCGTGATGAGGGGCTGTTTGCCGTGGCTGTGTGGAAAAAAGAGGTGCTGGAGGAATTCATCCTTCCGGAGAATCCGGAGGTTCACCATGTGGTGGGATTCGAATACGACAAGCTTACGTACGTGATTGTGGGGAATCTGGAGCGGGACCGGACGGAACTGCAGAAAATCCAGCTGCTGCATGAGTATGGGACAGCAATCGTACAGAAAAACCATTGTATGGCGGGAATCAGCACGGTGACGGGCAGTCTGGCCCATGTGGCGGACGCGATTATTGAGGCAGCCTGCAGCTTAAGCCGCGGTTATTATATGGAAAAAGAGAAGGTCTGGCTGGCGGAGATGGCGGGAAGCGAGATTCGCAGCCTCGTGAAGTGCTGGGAGAGCGGATACCGGAAGACGCGGCGTGAGCTCTACGAGGTGTCCGGCCAGGAATTCTACCAGACCATAGAGGCGGTGCTGGACCATGCGAAGCAGGAGGGCGTATTTCCGGTCTGTATGTTTGCCGCTTTCTGCTGTGATGCCATGGAGATGGCCTATATGCGCTTTGCCGGTGAGGATGCAAAGCTGATGCACCACATGCTTCTGGAGGAGAAGCGGGCGGTAAGCGAGTCTGTCAGCTACGCGGAAAGCTGCAAAAAGGTGACGGAATTTATCCGGAACGCGCTGGCCTACCAGGAGATGGACGAGAGAAATCTGTCAAAGGGGGTGGCTGCAGCCGTGGACTACGTGAGACACCATTACAGCGAACCGATCAGCCTGGAGAGCGTGTCCAGGGAGGTCCATTTAAATACGGAGTATTTGTCGAGAATTTTTAAGGAGGAGACAGGCTGTACCTACAGCACATTTCTCTCTGAGACAAGGCTTCAGAAGGCGGCTTATCTGCTGTCCCATACACCGGAGCGCGTCCAGAAGATCGCGGAATCGGTGGGATATCCGAATGTCAGTTATTTCTCGACGACTTTTAAGAAACGCTACGGGGTCAATCCCTATGAATACAGGAGAGGAGAAGAAAAAGATGCGGGTAATCATGGTAATGTTTGATTCATTGAACCGGAATATGCTGAATCCTTATGGAGGGAACCTGGCGGCTACGCCCAACTTCAACAGGCTGGCGGAGCATTCCGTCACATTTGACAACTGCTACGCGGGGAGTCTTCCCTGTATGCCGGCCAGGCGGGAGCTTCACACGGGGCGGTATAATTTTCTGCACCGGAGCTGGGGGCCGCTGGAACCATTCGATGATTCCATGCCGGAGCTTTTAAATCACAGCGGAATTCATTCCCATATGGTGACGGACCATTACCACTATTTTGAGGATGGGGGCGCCACCTACCATACGAGATACCGGACTTGGGAAGGCTTTCGGGGGCAGGAGGGGGATGCCTGGAAGGGCGTTGTTTCCCCGGATCAGATTCCGGAAGGATACAGAAACCGCTGTGACGGGGTGGCAGATAACTGGGAACACAATTGGGTTCCGCAGGATTTTGTCAACCGTTCCTATATGGAGACCGAGGAAAAACAGCCGCAGAGCCTGACGTTTGAAGCCGGATGCAGTTTTATCCGGACAAATCACGGGGCGGATCAGTGGTATTTACAGATTGAGACCTTCGATCCTCATGAGCCGTTTTTCTCCCAGGAAAAGTTTAAGAAGCTGTTTCCGGATCCCTATAACGGCGGCGTCTATGACTGGCCGGATTACCGGAAGGTGGATGAGCGGGACACGCCGGAAGAGATTCTTCACCTGAGGGCGGAATACGCGGCGCTGCTGACCATGTGTGACGAGAAGCTGGGAGAGGTGCTGGACCTGCTGGACGAGTACGGCATGTGGAAGGACACCATGGTCATTGTAAACACAGATCACGGTTTTCTGCTGGCTGAGCACGGTCAGTGGGCCAAATGCCACTGCCCTTTCTACAATGAAGTGGCCAGAATCCCGCTGTTTATCTGGGATCCGGTGACGGGGGCCAGGGGAATTCACGCGGACAGCCTGGTTCAGACCATCGATCTGCCGGCGACGATTCTCACTCAGTTCGGGCTCTGGCTGCCGGAGGACATGGAGGGAGTTCCGCTCCAGCCGGTGCTTGCAGACGGCGGGAAAGCGGTGAGAAAAGCGGCGCTGTACGGCATTTTCGGAGGGCAGATCAACTGTACCGACGGGAGGTATGTCTATATGAGGAGTCCTGTGGATACAGATACCGGGATTTATCAGTACACGCTGATGCCGACCCGTCATGGCGGCCGCAGAGCGTTTATCGAAAACGGGGAACTGGAGAAGATGACGCTGTCAGAAGGCCTGTCCTTTACCAAGGGGCTTCCGGTCTTAAGAATTCCATATGAGAAGGAAGCAGGCCAGGCGAAGTACGATACCATGCTGTTTGATCTGGAGAATGATCCCGGCCAGGAGCATCCGATACACGATGAAGAGGCAGAGCGGTATATGGCAGCGCTCATGGCGGAACGGATGAAGGAAAACAGCTGCCCGGAGGAAATGTTTATGAGATACGGCTTAAAAAAGTAAAACCTTGCATTTTATGGAAGGAATCTATATAATGGTCGTATCAGCAAAAAAATGGAGGCAGATTATGAAGCACGATTTTAAAAAGATAGAACCCAAATGGCAGAAAAAATGGGACGAGGCCGGTATCTTTCAGGCTGTGGACAACGACGAGAGACCGAAATTTTACGGTCTGGTAGAATTTCCGTACCCGAGCGGAGCCGGTATGCACGTCGGCCACATCAAGGCGTACTCAAGCCTGGAAGTCATTTCGAGAAAGCGCAGGATGGAGGGATATAACGTCTTATTTCCCATTGGATTTGACGCCTTTGGACTCCCGACAGAGAACTACGCAATCAAGACAGGCGTGCACCCGAGAAAGATTACAGATGACAACATTGCCAGATTTTCCAATCAGCTGAAAAAAGTGGGATTCTCCTTCGACTGGTCGAGAGTTGTCGACACGACGGAGGAAGATTATTATAAATGGACCCAGTGGATTTTCTTAAAGATGTTTGAAAAGGGCCTCGTGTTCCGTGACACGGCTCTTGTCAACTACTGTCCTTCCTGTAAGGTCGTTTTATCCAACGAGGACAGTCAGGGCGGAAAGTGCGATATCTGCCACAGCGACATCGTTCAGAAGTCCAAATCGGTGTGGTTCTTAAGAATCACGGAATACGCGGACAAGCTCTTAAATGGCCTGGATACCGTGGATTACCTGCCGAATATCAAGCAGCAGCAGGTGAACTGGATCGGCAAGTCGGAAGGCGCATTCGTGGATTTCAGCCTTGCAGACAAGGACGAATCCTTCCGCATCTATACGACACGTCCGGACACGCTGTTCGGCGTCACCTTCATGGTTATTGCGCCGGAGCATCCGATGATCGACAAGTACGCGGATGAGATCGCCAATATGGATGCGATTAAGGCGTACAGAGAAGAGTGTGCGAAGAAGACGGAGTTCGAGCGCACCCAGCTGGTAAAAGAGAAGACGGGAGTCTGTATCGACGGACTAAGCGCGGTTCATCCGCTGACCGGCAAGAAGATTCCGATCTATATTGCGGACTATGTTATGATGGGATACGGCACCGGCGCGATTATGGCGGTACCAGCCCACGACGACCGTGACTATGAATTTGCCAGGAAGTTTGGCATCGACATCGTGCAGGTAATCGAGGGCGGCGATATTACCGAGGCCGCGTACGCCGGCGACGGCAGGATGATCAATTCCGATTTCTTAAATGGCCTGACGAATAAAAAGGACTCCATCGCCCGCATGGTGAAGGAGCTGGAGAAGCTGGGTGTCGGTGAAGCCGGTGTTCAGTATAAGATGAAGGACTGGGCATTTAACCGTCAGAGATACTGGGGAGAGCCGATTCCGATCGTTCACTGCCCTGACTGCGGCGTCGTTCCGGTTCCTTATGAGGAGCTGCCGCTCCGCCTGCCGAAGGTGGATAATTTCGAGCCGGGTCAGGAGGGAGAGTCGCCGCTTGCCGGAATCGAATCCTTCGTAAACTGCACCTGCCCGAAGTGTAAGGGAGCCGCGAAGCGCGAGACGGATACCATGCCTCAGTGGGCCGGATCTTCCTGGTACTTCTTAAGATATATCGACCCTCATAATCAGGAAGCGCTGGCTGATCCTGAGAAGTTAAAATACTGGATGCCTGTTGACTGGTACAACGGAGGCATGGAGCACGTAACACGCCATATGATCTATTCCCGTTTCTGGCACCATTTCCTGTACGATATGGGAGTGGTGAACACGGAAGAGCCTTATGCGAAGCGTACCGCTCAGGGTCTGATCCTCGGACCGGATGGGGACAAGATGAGCAAATCCAAGGGCAACGTCGTGGATCCGCTGGACGTTGTGGAAGAGTTCGGTGCGGACGTTCTGCGTACGTATGTCCTGTTCATGGGCGATTACGGCGCGGCTACACCGTGGAGTGACAGCTCCGTAAAGGGCTGTAAGCGTTTCCTGGAGCGTGTTGCCGGACTGTGTGAGATGGCCAGCGGAGAGGGCGCGACACCGGAACTGGAGACCGCGTTCCATAAGACGATCAAGAAGGTGTCGAACGACCTGGAGGAAATGAAGTTTAACACAGCGATAGCTGCACTCATGGGCCTGCTGAACGACATTTATGCGAAGGGGCAGATCACGAAGGACGAGCTCATCATCTATATCAAGCTGTTATGCCCGATCGCTCCGCATGTGTGCGAGGAGATCTGGGAAAGCCTGGGCGGAACGGGATTCCTCTCCATGGCGAAATGGCCGGTATACGACGAGGCAAAGACCATGGATTCAACCGTGGAGGTCGGCGTGCAGGTGAACGGAAAGCTCAGAAGCGTGGTGGCACTGCCTGCAAACTGTGATAAGGAAGAGGCATTTGCCATTGCGGTGAAGGACGAGAAGATCGTACCGCTGCTGGAAGGAAAGACGATAGTAAAAGAGATTTACGTTCCTAATAAGATCGTGAATCTGGTAGTGAAATAAATAAAAAGTAATATCCATTCACGGAAAAACGGGTAAAGAATGTCACTCTCTTTACCCGTTTTTCTGTGCCTCGTGTAAAAAAGTCAAAATATAGAAACAAAAGTAAGAATTTAAAAAGTGATTTTCGGTCCGTATGGTCGTTTGATCTGAAATGCAAAAGAAAAGTAAAATAATAGAAAAATCAGCCCCTGGCAGCCGGGCTATAATGGGCTCATAAGAGGAAAACACGGATAACTTATGAGTTGGTTGCGGCAAGTCGAGTGTTCATGTGTTTTCCAATTGACAGTAAGGACCTATTATAACGAGCCAAAGTATGAAGCTCGTGAAATACCAGGAGGAATCGATATGAGACAATGGAAAAAAGTATTACGTTCAACTATGGCCCTCGGCCTTGCACTTGCACTGACAGCCTGTGGAAGCGCGGGCAGCAGCCAGAGCAGCACTGCTGGAGGAAAGGATGCTAAGGCGGAGGCGTCAGGGGATCTGCCGGTGCTTCGTGTGGCAATGATGCCGTTTATCACAAGCCTTCCGACAGAGTATATCAGGAAGAATAAGCTGGATGAGAAGGCCGGATTTAAAATGGATACCATCATGTTTGCAACAGGTGCTCCCATGAATGAGGCGCTGGCCGCCGACTTGTGGGATGTGGGCTCCATGGGCGCCGCGGCCGTCACCGGTGTGGCAAACTATGACATGATGATTATCGGGGAAGTCCTGGAGTCGACAGACGGCCTGGGAGTCTTCGTAAAACCGGATTCACCGGCAGCGCAGGAAAAAGGCTACAATCCATCGTATCCCAATGTCCTCGGAAGCCCGGAGACGGTGAAGGGAATGACGATTCTTCTTCCGATCGGCACGGCTCAGCATTTTACCACATTAAAATGGCTGGAAAAACTGGGACTGGGTATCACCGATGTGAATATCGTAAATATGGATACGGCACAGGCCTACCAGGCACTTTTAGCAAACCAGTGTGACGCGGTAGCCTTAAATGTACCGACGTTCTTTGAAGCCGTAGATGACGGCATGGTGCAGGTAGGAAATCTCGCCGATTTAGGAACCCGCTACGTGGACATGGTTGTAGGCAATCGAAAAGCAGTGGAAGGAAAATCGGAGCTGGTTCAGAAATATATGGACTGTGTTGTGGAAGCCTGCAAGGTGTTAAATGAAGATCCCGACATGGCGGCTGATTTGATGGTGGATTTCTTAAAGGATGCGGGAGCAGAGGCCAGCAGGGAGAGCTGTGTCAGCGACTTGGGACGTGTGCAGTTTATCACCGCGGCTGACTGGAAAGACCGTACTTTAGGCAATTTCGCAAGGGAACTGGGAGAATTCTACATAGGCTTAGGACAGCTGGAACCGGAGCTGATGGACAAGTTTGACAGCAACATCGATCCGGAGTTTGTCAAAGGGGTAAATTAGAGAAAGTGAGGGAACGCAGATGAAAGAAATTGCTGCAAAGTATAAGTACCGGATTCTGTCGGTGTGCTCGGTTATCACCGTCCTGTTTATCTGGGAAATGGCAACCGATATTCTGCATCTGATTTCTCCCATGATGCTTCCAAGCCCGGCAAAGGTACTGGACACGTTTGTCTACAAGCTGACAGGAGGGGTCAATCCGGATGGAGCGACCCTTCTCCAGCATATCGCGGCCAGTATGAAGATTGCTCTTGGAGGATACGTGGTGGGAGTGTTGATCGGAGTGCCGCTGGGAATTGCCATGGCCTGGAGCCGTAAATTCGAGATGTTTGCCAAACCGCTGTTCGATGTAATCCGGCCGATTCCGGCGCTTGCGTGGATTCCGCTGATGATTCTCTGGCTGGGAATCGGTTACTGGTCAAAGGTAGGAATTATCTTTTTTGCGGCGTTTATCAGCGCAACCATTAACTCCTATGCCGGAATCAAGAGAACGAGCCAGGTTCATTTATGGGTAGCCAGGACGTTCGGTGCATCCAACAGGCAGATGCTGTTTAAGGTTGCAATACCGACGGCTCTTCCCATGATTTTTACCGGCTTAAGGCTGGCACTCGGTTCTTCCTGGGTAGCTCTGGTGGCAGCTGAGCTCTTAGCAGCGACGAGAGGGTTAGGCTACATGATTCAGGTGGCAAGGATGCTGGGACGCCCCGATGTCATCATCGTGGGAATGATCACCATCGGTGTGATCGGTTATCTGCTTTCCTTTATCCTGGAAAAGCTGCAGAATAAATTCGTCAAGGGAGGAAAATAGAATGGAAAGCGCATCCAGCCGTTTTTTTAAGAGAAATATGGCCGCCGTCATGACGGTTGTGGCATTTGCCTCCCTGCTTATCGTATGGGAAGCCGTGGCCCGGTTTACCAATGCAAAGATGTTTCTCCCTCCTGCATCGGAAATTCTGTGGAAATTCTTCGAGAGCTTTACGGTACCGATCGGAAGGCATACCATGCTGGTGCATATCGGCGTAAGTCTCTACCGCGTAGGTGTTGCATTCTTCTTTGCGACAATTGCCGGCATTGCGTTAGGCGTGTCCATGGGGTATTCGAAAACTGTGGAAGCCATCATCAAACCAATCTTTGAATTTATCCGCCCCATTCCGCCTCTGGCATGGATTCCCATGTCTATCCTGTGGTTCGGACTGGGCGATCAGAGTAAGTTTTTCATCATTTTCCTGGGCTGCTTCTGCTTCATTACGGTCAATACGTATGACGGAACGAAAAATGTGGACTCTGTCCTTTTAGGAGCTGCCAGAATGCTGGGGGCCTCGGAACACCAGGTGTTCTTCCGGGTGGTTCTGCCCTCGTCGATTCCTTATATTTTCGCAGGGCTTCAGATCGCCATCACGGCCGGCTGGTCGGCCGTCGTCGGTGCGGAAATGGTGCGTTCGGATGAGGGCGTTGGCTGGCTCATCGTCATGGGAATGACAAACGGAAACACCGTTCAGATCATGGTAGGAATGCTGGCTATCGGCATTGTTGGATACGTTCTGGCAACGGCCATGGCAAAACTGGAAGGGAGGTTGTGCATATGGAATCAGCAGCAGGGACTGTAAATGAGGTGCTTCGGTGCGGCCACGTTTCCAGGGAGTTTGACAGCTACGACGGCTCCGGAAAGAACCATGTGCTGAAGGATGTTGACTTTTCTGTCCGTGAAAATGAATTCCTGGTGCTTTTCGGACCGGGACAGTGCGGGAAGACTACACTGCTCAATATTCTGGCAGGCCTCGACACCCCTACCTCCGGTGAGGTCATCGATCACGGCAAAAAAGTGGAAAAACCGGCGCCGGAACGCGGCGTTGTGTACCAGAAGACGGCGCTCTTTCCGTGGCTTACCGTCATGGGAAATGTAGAGTTTGGACCCAGGGTGCGTGGCTTAAGCAAGGATGAGCGGAAAAGAAAAGCGGATCATTATATCGACCTGGTTGGATTAAAGGGATTTGAAAAGAGCTATCCCTCCCAACTGTCCGGAGGCATGCGTCAGCGTGTCGGAATCGCCAGGGCCTACAGCAACAATCCTGACCTGATGCTCATGGATGAGCCCTTCGGCCATCTCGATGCTCAGACCCGTTATATGATGGAAGAAGAGCTGCAGAGGATCTGGCAGAAGGAAAAACGCACGGTTATCTTTGTCACAAATAACATCGAGGAGGCCTTATTTCTGGCAGACCGGATTATTCTGATGACAAACTGTCCATCCACCATAAAGAAGGAATACATCATCGATATGCCGCATCCGAGAAGCTACGTGGACCCTGAATTTCTCCGCCTCCGCCAGGAGATTACGGAAAATATGGATAAATCGCTGTAAAGGAGGCGCTCATGGAAGAAAAAAGGGAAACAAAAGTAAAGGTAATGAATTTGACGAAGAAGTTCGATGACCTCCTCGTGCTGGATCATATCTCTTTCGATGTGAAGAAAGGGGAGTTCCTGTGCATTGTCGGTCCTACCGGCTGCGGCAAGACGACCTTTTTAAACAGCCTGACGAAGCTTTACCAGCCAACAAGCGGAGAGATCCTGATTAACAATGAGCCTGTGGATTTGAATAAACACAGCGTCGCTTACATTTTTCAGGAGTATTCCACCATGCCATGGCTGACGGTGGAGGAGAATGTGCGGTTTGGTCTGGAGATTAAGCACACGGATCAGGAAACCACGGACCGGAAGGTAAACGAGTATTTAGAGGTGGTAGGCCTTACAAAATACCGGAAGTACTATCCGGATCAGCTCTCTGCCAGCATGCTGCAGAGGGTGGTAATCGCCAGGGCGTTTGCCACGGAGCCGGAGCTGCTGCTGATGGATGAGCCGTACGGACAGCTGGATATCGAACTGAGATTCAAGCTGGAGGACGAACTCTTAAATCTCTGGAAGAGGAACGGGACTACGGTTATCTTTATTACCCATAATATTGAAGAGGCGGTTTATTTAGGGGAGCGGATTCTGGTGCTTACCAATAAGCCTACCAGTATTAAGAAAGAGATTCGAAATGATCTGCCGAGGCCGCGGGATATTGCGGCGAAGGATTTTGTGGATTTGAGAAATGAAGTGACGGATTTGATTAAGTGGTGGTAAATTCTAACGGTATAATTTTTCGCTTTTCAGTCTGGACCTCTGAGCTGCATAATTTTATTTTTTCTATTGACATTAAACCTTGTTGAACCCTTATAATGAGGGAAAGAAGGAGGCGAAAGACAATGAAAATTAAGGATATGGAGCGGCAGGTGGGAGTTACGAAGGCGAACATCCGCTTTTACGAAAAAGAAGGGCTTTTGTCACCGGCACGCGGTGAGAATAATTACCGGGAATATACAGAGGAAGACAGGGAGGTGCTGGAGAAAATCAAGTATCTCCGGATGCTGGGAGTCACGGTTTCCGATATCCGGCAGTTTCAGCAGGGGAAGCGGTCTCTGGCACAGCTCCTTAAGGAGCGGGAGTATCAGCTGAAAGAGGAGGAGGCCGCATTGAACCGGATGAAACTGGTCTGCCTGGAATTAAAGAAGAGGGACTGGGATTTTCAGACGCTCGATACGGGGCTATTTGATCTGCAGATGAAGGTTTTAGAGCGGAGAGGGGCGGAACGGCTGAAGAAAGACAGAACAGAGCCTGTGATAAAGCTGAGACGGATTGTCTGGTTCTTTGCCATGTGCGGAATCACGTCGCTGGTATTTTTCCCGGTGAACTCAGTCCTTAGAATACCGGTTTCCGAGACAGTCATGACCGTCTGGACACTGGCCGTCACGGTGCTGGCTCTGGCGGCCTCTGTCTTGCTGGCCTCCGCAGCCGGACATGGGGAGGAGGAGACAGAAAAGAGAATGCGGGGAGAACGGCTGGTGAAGCGCGCCGAAAACAGACGCCTGCGGTATGAAAGACAGATTGTGGGGTTAAATCAGATCTGTCTCGCCAGCCTCTTCGTGATCCCATTCAACCGAATGCTGGAAATCCAATGGCCATTGTGGCTGACGGCAATCTGGTTCGTGCTAGTCTTTGGATCGGCCATAGCGGTAGCGGTGGTAAAAAATATATGAGCGTTCAGACTTTACCGGAATTTACTGTTTCATG
>OBWG01000399.1_pt1 | contig 32731 bp, 40 predicted proteins | sample 1495221 | NCBI WGS metagenome assembly OBWG01 (sample SAMEA2580053, study PRJEB22360) | human gut metagenome | reverse complement strand
TGGTCCCAAGCCAGGTGCGCTACCAAACTGCGCTATGCCCCGTCATTAATTACTTTGCTATTATAGCAAACCCGGTAGTTGATGTCAACCACTACTCTTGCTGAGTTTTCTACTCTTTCGAGTATCGCTCTGCAACGAAAATAATTATATCATCGATATAAAATAGTGACAAGTACTTTTTTACAACTTCATTATTTTTTTTAAAATTTATTCCACTACGTATACTTTTATATACAAAACATTACCCTACATCTATTTTATATACAAAACATGCACCCCTTTCGAGGTGCATGTCATATTGTTCTATAGTTATTTTATGGTTATGCCAATGCTTTTACAGCAAATAGATTAACCTTCGTAGCTACCGTCTTCTATTACGCCAGGGTTTTTAGCGATACCTTGTTTTACAGCAACTTCAGCAACTGCTTTAGCAACAGCTGGAGCTACGCGAGGATCGAATACGGATGGCATTACGTTTTCTTCGTTCAATTCGCTATCTGGAATCAAGTTAGCCAAAGCATCAGCAGCAGCTAATTTCATTTCATCAGTGATTTGAGCCGCACGTACGTCGATAGCACCGCGGAATACGCCAGGGAATACCGCTACGTTGTTGATTTGGTTAGGAGCGTCAGAACGACCTGTACCAGCAACGCGGATACCAGCAGCTTTCATATCTGCATATGTAGCTTCTGGGTTAGGGTTAGCCATTGCGAATACGATTGCATCGTCAGCCAAGTTTTCCAAAATATCTTTTGTAAATACGCCTGCTGCAGATACACCAAGAAGAATGTCAGCGCCTTTAGCATTCTCAGCCAAACCACCATGTTTTTCTTCAAGTTTAAGCAAGTCGATCAATTCAGATTGCAAGGAGTCAAGACGTTTGTAATCTTTGTGCAATACGCCAGAGGATACTAATAATGTAATATCACGAGCGCCTGCAAGGTATAACAAGCGAGCAATGTTTGCACCAGCTGCACCAGCACCGTTTACGATGATTTTAGCAGTCGCTAAATCTTTTTTAACTAAACGAAGAGCGCCTTTTACACCAGCTAAACATGCGATTGCAGTACCGTGTTGGTCATCATGGAATACAGGGATTTCCAATTCTTCTTTCAAACGATTTTCGATATCGTAGCATTTAGGAGAAGAAATGTCTTCCAAGTTAATACCAGCAAAGTTTTTTTGCAACAATTTTACAGTGTTGATCAAAGTATCAGCATCTTTAGTATCTACAACCAATGGAATGCAGTCTACATCGCCGAATTTTTTGAATAATAAGGATTTACCTTCCATTACAGGCAATGCTGCTGCAGCGCCGATATCGCCAAGGCCAAGTACACGAGTACCGTCGGAAACTACGGCAACCATGTTGGAACGACATGTTAATTCGAAGGATTCAGCTTCATTATCTTTAATACGCAAGCATGGCTCTGCTACACCTGGGGTGTACGCTACAGACAAGTCATGTGCGTCTTTCAATTCATATTTAGTCCCTACAGTGAGGAAACCTTTCAATTCACGTTTTTTCTGTACAGCTAATTCACGTACGTCCATAATAATTCTCCTTTGTGGAAACAATCGGACTCTTTAGAGTCGGTAATTAATACCATAAACTAATTGTATTATACAAAATGATAAATAACAACACAAGTTTTTTTGATATGGTTATCGATTTTTTTAGATTTGAATGCTATTAATTTCTGTTAATAAAAATTATGATAAGCAAACAAAAAGTAGATAAGCCAACTAAGGCTTATCTACTTACGTATTATATTCGTATTTAGCTATATATAAATTTTGAAAAAAATTTTCAAATGTAATATTAAGCTTTCACAGATGGCAAATTACGACCATAGAATATTTCCATCATTTCTTGTTTTAATTGCTGTTTAATTTGCTTAATTTCACGTTCGCTCAATTCAGCTTCAGTAATACCGAAGAGATAGTTATCCAAATCAAACTCTTTTAACATCATTTTTGTGTGGAAAATATTTTCTTGGTATACGTTTACATCAATCATGTTGTACATGTTACGAGTTTTCGCGTTGATGTAGTTTTGGATGGAGTTGATGCGATGATCAATATAGATTTTCTTACCAGATACATCACGAGTAAAGCCGCGTACATGGTAGTCCAATGTAAGGATATCGGAATCAAAGCTTTGAATCAAATAGTTAAGTGCTTTAAGGGGAGAAATCTGACCGCATGTAGACACTTCAATGTCGGCACGGAACGTACTAATCCCTTTGTGCGGATGGCTTTCAGGGTAAGTATGTACAGTAAGGTGAGATTTATCAAGATGCATGACTACATCTTCTTTTTCAATTTCCTCTTCAGAAATCAAAATCGTAACAGACGCACCTTGAGGGTCGTAGTCTTGTTTCGCTACGTTAAGGATGTTAGCACCAATAATACGGCTTACTTCTGTCAAAATAGCTGTTAAACGATCTGCATTGTATACTTCATCAATGTACTGAATGTATTGTTTTTTCTCTTCTTCCGTACGAGTATAACAAATATCATAAATATTAAAACTCAATGTTTTCGTGAGATTGTTAAAACCATATAACTTCATTTTAGGCTTTGCTTTAACTGGTGTATCCATGATATGTCATAACCCTTTCCATGCATAGACTTACTATTTCTTTTGAAAGCTTCAAAACGAAGCTTTCACCATATAACTAAACAAGATCTTGTTTATACACAAACTCTACATCAAACTGTCCATTATCATAGGTAACGATGGCAAAGGTACCACCAGAGCGGTCTCGAGGCAAGGAAATACTACCAGGATTGACGAACACCGCATCACCAGAACGAACCTCACCATGATGATGGCTGTGACCAGCCACGATGAGACGCGCCCCCATTGAGGTTCCTAAATGAGTCAGTTCTTGTATTCGATTATAATATGATACCTTATCTCCATGACACATGTAAATATATGTATCCTCTAGGGGAATCAACTGTTCTCGCGGCTCAAGTGGTTGTACTCGGTCATTATTGCCGCGCACTGCATAAACAGGCACATTCGTATGTTCCTGCATATAGCGCGCATCATCGCCCAAGTCACCAGCGTGAAGCCACATGTCAATATTTTGATCAGCCGTAGCCTCCAAGACGAGGTCAATATCCTCTAGATACCCATGGGTATCACTCAAAATACCAATTCGTTTCATTTTATAAATTCTCTAATACTATTATATTACATATTATATGAACTATATCATATAGTTCAAAAATATCAAAGTTTACTAATTAATTCGCGTAATGCACGACCACGATGGCTGATGGTTTCCTTCTCTTCGATGGTAAGCTCTGCCATTGTTTTCTCGAACTGAGGCACATAAAAATACGGATCATAGCCAAAGCCATTATCACCTTTTGGCTCATCTTGAACGAGTCCATCACAATAACCTTCAGCGGTTACTTCACGACCATCAGGATATACGAGTGCTAAGGCACATACATAATGACCTGTGCGGTCGCTTTTACCTTGCAGTTCGCGAATTAATTTTTCATTATTAGCTTGATCATCACCATGATGACCTGCATAACGAGCAGAATAGACACCTGGCGCACCATCAAGAGCATCTACAGTAATGCCAGAATCGTCCGCAAGGCATGGACGATTGGTAGCTTTTGCGTAGTAGCGAGCCTTTAAAAGCGCATTCTCCATAAAGGTTGTACCTGTTTCCTCAGGTTCCTCAATGGTAACAACCTCTTTTACAGGTATACAATCGATAGATAAATGAGAGAAAGCCTCGGAAAATTCACGAATTTTCCCTTTATTGCCTGTAGCTAATACGATTTGTTCCACCTTACACCTCCGGAGCTGTAGGATATACCTTACCTACTTTATCTGCTGTTGAGCCAAGTGCTTCACGTTGTTTTGCCATGAGCTCATCTGTAGCAGCCTCTGCTAAATCAAGTAATGCATTGAGCTCATCACGGTTAAAGGTACCATGTTCACCTGTACCTTGTACCTCAACCATATCACCAGAGCCTGTGCGCACCACGTTCATATCAACGATAGCTGCACTATCCTCTTCGTAGCAAAGATCCGTAATAGGCCCTTCTGGACCAATACCTACGGAAATAGCTGCACAGAAGTCAGTAATCGGGAATTTGCCTGCCCCACCAAAGGTGAAGTCCACCGCATCAACGAGGGCTACAAAGGCACCTGTAATCGATGCTGTACGCGTGCCGCCATCGGCTTGAATTACATCGCAGTCGATCGTAATAGAACGTTCTCCTAACGCTTCAAGGTCTACAACAGCGCGCAAAGCACGACCGATAAGACGTTGAATTTCTACAGTACGACCTGTTTGTTTACCCTTTGCAGCTTCACGGCTTACGCGAGTTTGCGTAGAACGTGGCAACAAGGAGTATTCTGCTGTTACCCAGCCTCGTCCGGAACCTTTGAGCCAGCGCGGCACAGAATCCTCCACAGTGGCAGTACAGATAACCTTAGTCTTGCCGCACTCAATGAGTACAGAACCTTCTGCATACTCTGTAAAATTCCGTGTTATTTTAATAGGTCGCAATTGACCTGCTGTTCTATTATCGCTGCGCATAGGAACCTCACCATTCTAAAACTAAACATTAGAACGCCCCTTACACAAAGGGGCGTTATTTCTTCTATTATATCACAATTTTTCTATTTTTTAGCACTATAAAGCATATTGTAATGTAATACCATAGTGCCGTAACATCGCTCATGTGTTAACACAATTAATACTAGCACTATAGTTCATATTGTCCCTCACCAAGAGGATCTACCACAACATAACAACTTGCCCCGCCCTCTGCTTTAGCTCTTTTAGCCTCTACAATCGCATCTTGCCGTGTTTCGTCGTCCCCTTGCCAAGGGATGAACATAGCATATACACTTTGTGGCCCATAAGGTCCATATTGGCCCCGTGAAAGCACACTATGCCAGCCTACCTTATCTTCGTACATGCGCACCTTTTCAAAGCGCTCCTCTTGTACGCCCGTTTCATCATAATACACGTTATAGTGATTAGACCAAACATCTCCCGCACCTAGTCGCTCATCTTCAGCCATCTTATGGCGATTAGCCCATTGTACCTTCCATTTAGCAATGAGGTCATCTATATAGGTAGTTACAGTTTGACTTTGCTTATATTTAACAGGATCAAAGGCAGGTTCTACGACTTTGCTATAATCAAGGCCTGCCATAGATAAAATAATCCCTGTATTTACATAAGGTAACGCTTCCTGTACAGAGTAACCACCTTCTAAGACAGCTATATCAGCTTGCAATAAATCTACAAGCTCGGCATAGCCTTTTGCAGTAACCTGCATATTCGCCAAAGGATCGCTAAAGTGATTATCTTGTCCTGCTGAATTGATGACGATATCCGGCTTAAATTCCTCTAATATAGGTAATACTAATTCGCGCATAACCTTCATCAACCCTTCGTCACCAGTACCTGGTGGTAATGGAATATCTATATTGCCACCGATAGCTTGAGGTCCACCAAACTCATCCATAAAGCCAGTGCCTGGATATAGCGTGCGACCATCTTGATGGAAACTAATATATAGAGTATCGGGATCGTGGTAGAACACATCTTGAGAGCCATCGCCATGGTGCACGTCTGTATCTACCACAGCAATACGTTTTATGCCGTATTTTTGGCGCATATGTTGAATCATAACAGCTTCAATATTTATGGTACAGAAACCACGAATACCATGCACCATAGCCATCGCATGATGACCTGGAGGTCTAACTAGGGCAAAGGCACGGTCTACCTCTCCACGCATAACCGCATCAGCAGCCGCAATAGCGCCTCCTGCAGATACACGATGTGCTTCCGTTACCCAAGACTCTAAGTCAGGAGCACCTACATGAACACGCTCTATCGTATCCCAATCAGCTACGATAGGATTATATTCTCTAATATTCGGGATGTCTAATAAACCTTCCTCTACGATTTGATCTCGCGTATACAGTAATCGTTCTTGTCGCTCAGGATGCGTTTCTGAAATCTTCCAGTCAAAGGCAGGGAAAAAGACTAGACCTAAACTATGATTTGATACAATTTTGTCCGGATTTATCGTGTTGCCTATCTTTGTATTGGTAGTCTTATTTATACCAACATTTCTGAGTCCATGGCGCTCACGATAGGACAATCCCTTATTCCACATAGTGTTTCACCCCCGCTTCTAGCTGTACTTTTACGGTAATTAGGCGTTCCATCGATTGCCATCCCTCTACAACAGGGAAATCTTCAATGCTAATAACCTCGACCTCTTGCGTTTTATCTAGGCCCAAGCGCAATGCCTCGTCAATAAGAGCCTCTTTTGCGCGCTCTACTACTTGTTCAGCTCGTTTCAAGGTACAGGTCTGCTGCTTAACACCTAACTCAGGAATGACAAGCAGGCGACGTTTTGTATCGACGTGAACGGTAAGTTCAATAGTAGATAATGCTAATGCTGCACCAATAGCATTTGCTACAGCTGCATTTTCTGGAATGGTAACCGGTAAATTCAAATACTCTCCTATACTTGGCCCTAAGCTAGGTGCTGTACCACCTACTACGACAATTTGAGCAGGCACAAAGACATCTGGATTTACAATATCCGCCACTACATAAACAGGTCGTTTATTTTCTGCCCGTACCACCTCATCGATGCCATGTTGAATTGTTTCTAATGCCTTTTTAATAATAAGCTGCGCTACATCAAGAGCTGACATATTATGAATACATTGCTTTTCAGAATTATGGTTCCCCAATGCATCTTCACATTCGCCGTGTTTCCAATTAGCCTGTAACACATGGGCTAACTGTTGTAAGGCTTGTGTAGCAAGTTCAGCATTACCATAACTTGCGTGTCCTAATACGATGAGAGCATCTCCTAAGGTAGGTTCAGGGCCACCTAAAGCTGCTGATGGACCTACACGTTCAGGGCCAACCGTGATTTCACCATCTACTATGCGAACTACCGACTCTCCACCGATACCGACGGAGGTAACTGCAAAGGATCGCACTGCACTTGGATATTCACGAATGGATACGCCATGCTTCGTCATCAATGGTTTTCCCTGTTTCCAAAGGGAAATATCTGTTGTAGTTCCCCCAATATCTAGCGCCACTGTATGCGTATTACCTATAGCACCGAGAGCCGATAAACCAAGCACAGTGGCAGCCGGTCCCGTAAAAGCAGTTTCTACAGGTCGACTTACCATGTGCTCAATAGGAAGAGAGCCCCCATCGGCCTTTAATATATGAAGTGGGGCCTTAATATTTCGTGCACTCAGCGCATCTTCCACGTTTTTCTTAAACACTGTAAATACGGGCGTTACAGCGCTATTAAAGTAAGCACTAATAGTACGGCGAGGAAAGTTCAAGGAACCGCTTAATAAACTGCCATTAGATATGGTATTATATGTTTCTTGTAACGCTTCTGTTATAGATAATTCCTCTTGAGGATTGCGGACACCAAATTTTGCAGATACAGCGGCCAAATCAGTACCACTTCGTTCTTGCACCATATGCGCCATACCACGTACACCATCAGTAGAGGTACGCTCTACGACAATACCTCTGTGGTCTGTATAGCCCTGAAGATATATAGGGCTCACAGGGAATATGTCATCTACATTGCGACCAGGCCCAGTCACTACATAGAGGTCTACGACTTGCTCCTTCTCTTCTACGATGGTATTTGTCACAACTGTAGTAGATAAGGTTACTTGTTCAATATTCGATGTATCACAACTATCTAGGACTGCATCTAAGGCCTCACCTATCCCTTGCATTAGATTGTCCTTCGTAGTCCGTCTTTTAGCAGATGATACTACGCGATGACCTTCGATAATAACGGCATCGGTAAAAGTACCACCTACGTCTAAACCTAATAACATACAACCTCCTAATTACAATATAAAAAGGCTGTACCCATCTCTATGTGATGAGTACAGCCTTCTGTTATTTACCAGATACAGATGCGTAATTTTTGATGATAACAATTGGAGTCATTTGGCTATCATTACCAAATGGATTGTCGATCAACAATTGTGCAATTTTCTTAGCATCAATGCCACGGCTTGTACCTAAGATAGCGGACCGTTTTAAGTCATTAACGTCAGCTACTACAGCGCCATAGCAACCCGTGCGAGATACGATTTTCTCTGCTACTTTATCAGGGTTTTTAGGGCCATGTACGATATGTTTATCGAATGGAGGCATAGTGCCTGTTACATCGTCAGCCAAAGATGCTGCACGAGCAATAGCATAGAACACGCCTGGTTTACGGAAAATCTTAGCAATAGCACCTAAAATAAATGCGCCTAACACCTTCCATTTACCATCTACATCCATAGCCGCTTGCATACCATAAATGGATGCCATGGAGCCATCTGGATGGATAAAACGATTAATTAAACGAGCTTGCCAGCATACGTCTAGTTCTTCTGGACGAGTGAAATTACCTTGTGTAATAGCCACTACAGATTCAGCTACACATACGATATCTTCTGGTCCAATATTATGACCACCATATTCAACGATAGCATCTACGATGTCATCATTATCTGTAAGAATACGTGTTGGTACACATACTAACTCTAATTCTGCCATTGAAATGCCTCCTTATTGGCCTAATGCGGCCTCTACTTCTTCTGGGGTCAAACGAATACGTTGTTTATCAATGTGGTAATCTTCACGACCAACCACTTGGTAGTAAATGTCGATATTCATATAAGGGAAACCCTTAATATCTTCTCGAATATTGCCATTTTTACCTTTTAACGTAACATATACACGGATAGTGCCACCTTTACGTGGTTTGATGATAACAGCTTCAAAATAGCCATCGTGACGTGGGCGATTAATATCCATAGCCCATGCTTCTACTTTCACAGAATCAAATTGTTCCTCAGGCAATAATGGACGTGGGAATAAGTCCATAATCGTACCATTTTGACGACCTTTATTTACGAAAGGAACGTCACAGAACAATGTAATAGATTCAAAGTTTCGATCGGATACTTGGAAATTAGTTGCTCGTTTTGGCAACAAAATAACCTTTTCATCACCTTGTTTCAATACGAACAAACGGAATAATAAATACAGTACTGCAATAGCCACAATGATGGATACTACTACAGTTAGGATGTTATAAAACCACATAGGGCATCTCCTTTATAGTGTAATATGTTCAATGGTACGACGATTTGTATCGAGGAAGGACGCACTTAATGTGTCGCCAAGCTCAATATCTTTTGTGAAATACAGTTTCACCGTACCAAGGTTTTCTTGAGGGTTATAGAGGTTCTTATGCTCTAAAATACGACAAACAAGATTGCTCGTTTCATAAGCAGGATCTACAAACTGGATACGACCAGCAGTTAATTCCTCTAATAAAGTTTTAACAAATGGGAAATGAGTGCAGCCCAAAACAACTACGTCAATTTCACGAGATAGCAAAGGCTCTACATACTCTTCACACACATCACGAACAAAAAAGTCATCTAAATGACCTTGCTCAATGAGACCTGCCAGTTCAGGACAAGGTTGTTCCCACACCAGCACTTCAGGATCAACTTCTAAAGCGACATGCTTATGAATATGGCTGTTTACGGTAGCCACTTTAGCCATAATACCAATAGTATTACTTTTACTTTCACTAATAGCGGTTTTAACGCCTTGAGAAACCCCAACAACTGGAACGGATACGCGTTCACGTACCTCATCAAGGGCAACAACGGTGAAAGTATTACAGGCAATAACCATCAATTTAACAGGCTGCTTCTCAAGCGCCTCTGCAATACGGCATGCTAAAAACGTAATTTCATCATCACTGCGATTGCCTACAGGATTGTTGGCATTATCACCGATATAGATAAAATCTTCGTTTGGAAATTGTTCTTGTAATACCTTTAATACTGATAGTCCGCCTACACCAGAGTCAAATACACCGATAGGCAATTGTTGTACATTATTCATTAGGCATCTCCTCAACAGCTGCTAACATAGGCTGATAAAAAGTATCGTCTAATCGCACAATCTTTCCTGTTGATTTCGACATAAAAGCGTTCTTAGTTTCTCCCGTCGCCAGAAGCGCACCATCACTAGCACGTTTCATACGATAACGGAAAACCATTTGAGCACGCGTCATTTTAACCAAGTACGTTTCAATGTGAAGTTCATCATCAAAATTCGCTGGTTCTTTATAATTGCAAGATACGTTCATAATAGGAAATACAATATCCTCATTCATCATATCCCACAAGGTTACACCGATTTGACGAAGGAATTCAATACGTGCCATTTCAAACCATCTAAAGTGATTACTATGGTGCGCAATCCCCATCATATCAGTTTCGTAAAATCGTACATTTACTGAAGCAATATGCATAAATCTAGTCCTTTTTAAATAGTATACAATTTTCATTGTATATCTATTACTTTAGGGTGTCAAATAATTAAAGGCAGTTCAATCACTGTGGATCAAACTGCCTTAAATGGTAAAAGTTAGCGACTACTACCAAATGGGAAGAATTTTTTTGCCTCTTCTTGATGACTCGTTTTAATGTAACGATTCGCAATCTTAAAGGCTATTCCGAGTACCGCCACATCATCTAACCAACCTAATACGGCAATCGTATCCGGTACAACATCAACAGGCAATACGAGATACCCTAAGGCACCTGCAATGACTGCTTTTACATATTTTGGAGTATCTTTATCTCGTAAACAGAGGAATAAGGTTACCGCTTGTTGTACAAAGGCAAGTTTCTTACCATATCGGCCAAGAAAGCCTACAAATCTTGATTCGTTAAAATACTTACCGTATTTAATAATTTTTAAGGGATTCATCGTAATAATCCTTCAGCGCTTATTTGCGCAAACTACCAATTTTATCTTTCGCTGTGCTAACAGTGTTTGCAGCCGCATCTTTTGCTGTTTCTACAGCATCGGAAGCTTTAGTTTTTACTGTGTCTACTGCTACTTGCGCAGAAGCTTTAGCTACTTCTACGCCACCTTTAGCCAATTCTTTTGCTATGTCAATATTTTCTTTTGCAACATCAATTTTCTCTTTAGCTGCATCAGATACTTTAGCTACCACTTCTGCTGCATTATCATGAAGTTGATATTTTGTTTCGTTATTCCATTTATCGATAGCAGGTGTTACTTTTTCTTCGTAAACTTGTTTCAAAGTTTCTTTAGCAAGACCTGTTTCGTTAGCAATACCTGCCCATACATCGCGTTGACCTTGTGTGAAAGGAATGCTAGCGCCTGCATCACGAACGATTTCAGATGCAATAGCTTTACCGCTTTCAAGGAATTCAGCAACCATTGGTTTGTAGCGTTCGATATCAGAAGGCATACCATCTTGAATCCAAATATGAGCAATTTTACCAATAGCATATGTTAAGCCAATCGCTACAGGAACGCGAACTGCTTTCAAAGGAATAAGAAGGGAAATAGCCGCTGTACCTACAGCTGTGCTAAGACCGCCAACTAAACCTACTGCAGCACCAGATTGTAATTCCACATCATAAAGATGAGCAATACGAGTTACCATGTACGTAGCATTGGCGCACAAAGCAACACTGCTGAATTTAGGGGATAAAGCCAATGCTGCTGCACGACCTGCACCCCAGAAAATAAATTGTTCAACTTGATAGTCACGATCTTGAGAACCATCCATAAGTGGCTCAAGTGTTACGCCATTATATTCTGCCATAAGTATTCTCCTTTGTTGTGAACCAACTATAGGTCATATTATTAGTATTATTATACCATTCTATTGCTAGAAGTGAAATGAATTTTTCTAATTATCTATAGATTTAAAAAATAAAATAACTTCCAATATTTTCTATCTTACCAACTAGTGAGACCACCATCGATAGTCCAAGCTGCACCCGTTACAAAGGACGCTTTATTGCTCAATAAAAATACAATTACCTCTCCGATTTCATGCGGCTTGCCAATACGGCCTAATGGATAGTGTTGCCCCATTTCAGCCTTCGCAGTAGCCTTATCTTGATGAGTATTAGCAATCTGTTTATCTACTAAGGATGTATCTACATCACCAGGACATACGCAGTTAACGCGAACACCATGCGGTGCCATCTCAAGGGATAAAGATTTTGTAAAGCTCACTACCGCACCTTTAGATGCACCGTATACGGAACAGGCGACATTACCTTGTAAACCGGCATCACTAGCTACCGTTACGATGCTACCTTTTGCAGAGCGCAAATAAGGAAGCGCCGCTTGGCACAAGAAAACTGTACCTTTTACATTAGTACCAAACATTTCATCAAAAGCGGCCTCTGTTACATCCGCTAACAACTCTTCCTCATAGTAGCCAGCCGCTGTTACGAGAGCAGATACACCGCCAAATACATCAACTGTTTCTTTTACAATGCGCTGACAATCTTCAAGTTTAGATACATCACCTTGAATGTACTGTACCTTTGAAGAATAGCGGCGCAACTTAGTCTTAGCTTTTTGACCAGATTTTTCGTTTCGGCCATTGATGACTACGCACCAACCTTCTTTCAGTAAAAGCTTGGCCGTAGCAAAGCCAATACCCGATGTACCACCACTGATCAATGCCACTTGTACATCACTTTTATGAGGCATACTTTGTCCTCCTATAACGTTGAAACATAGTCATACACTAATTTCAACAACATTACCGTCGTTACCGACAAGAATACTACACGCACTAAAGACGAGCCCTTTGCAATAGCTAAATGAGAGCCTAAATATGCACCTATGATTTGTCCCGCCCCTGTGGCAAGACCATATTTAATATTGACATGCCCTAAATATAAGAATACCAATAAAGACGCTACATTACTAGTAAAGTTTAATACTTTCGCATTAGCTGATGCATGTAAAAAATCAAAACCTGTAAAGATAAAGCCCATTATCAAAAATGTTCCTGTACCAGGTCCAATGAAACCATCATAGGCACCAATACCAAGAGCAAAGGCCATACAAATATATAGAGCTTTACCCACTACTGCAGAAGTGCGGTTCACCTCTCCCCAATCCTTTTTGAAAACCACAAAAAGGGTTACACAAACGAGCAAGATGATAATAATGGGCTTTACATATAATGGCGGTAACGATACAACCGCTAATGTACCAATCATAGAGCCAATAAAGGTAAAGGGCAATAGTTTACGAACTAAAGAAAAATCAACCATGTGATTTCTCAAGAACGTAATCGATGCACTACCAGCGCCAAAAATACTGGATAATTTATTACTGCCCAAGGCCATACTAGGCGGAAGATTTGTTAATAACATAGCTGGTACAGAAATGAGTCCACCGCCGCCCACAATGGAGTCAACAAATCCTGCGAAAGCCCCCGCTACGGCGAGCAAAATAAGTATAAGGATATCAAATGGTAAACCTGTTACCTCAATGAGCCACTCCATATAAACCTCCTACAGATAGCACATCAACGGTCGCCAAAGGGCCACCGTTGTCATGCTAGTTTATATTATTTTGCACCTAGACGATCTAGTGCTAATGTATAGCCATCAGCACCATAGACTAGGCATCGCTTTACACGGCTAATCGTTGCCGTACTCGCACCGGTTTCTTCTACGATTTTTTCATAGCTATCCCCTGCACGCAACATTTTTGCTACTTGCAAGCGTTGAGATAAAGCTTTTAATTCGTTAATCGTACAAATATCTTCGAAAAATGCATAGCATTCCTCTGTATTTTCAAGTGTTAAAATAGCGGTGAATAACTCATCGTTTTGTTGACTTCTCAATTTTTCATTGATGCTCATAGGATCCTCCTACTTCTTATTCATCGCTTTAGACCAAGCATCACCAATCATTTGTACAACTTGTACCAATACAATCAAGATGATGATTGTAGCGATCATAATATCGGCTTGGAAACGTTGGTAACCATATCGGATAGCAATATCCCCGAGACCACCGCCGCCGATAGCACCTGCCATCGCAGAGTAACCGATGAGGTTAACGATAAGAACCGTCACATTGTCAATAATTGTTGGCAATGCTTCTGGTAATAATACTTTCCAAATGATTTGTAATGGGCTTGCCCCCATGGATTGAGCCGCCTCGATAACACCAAAATTAATATCCTTAATAGACGTTTCTACAAGGCGCGCCAAGAATGGAATCGCCGCAATTGTCAATGGTACACATGCTGCAGTTGTACCGATGGATGTACCTACCACCATGCGAGTAAATGGAATGATAGCAACCATCAAGATGATGAAAGGTACGGAACGAGTGGCATTCACAATTGCACCTAACACTTTATTTAGTGCTAAGTTTTCCAAGATATGCCCTTTAGAAGTAACAACCAAAACGACACCAAGAGGAATACCTAATAACATTGCCATTACCGTAGAAATTATCGTCATTTGCAATGTATCAAGGGTACCAGTTATGAGTAGATTAATGATTTGCTCTGACATAACCGATCACCTCGCTTTCAATTGGTAATGTTTTGATGTAGTCTAAGCCCTCTTGCGCATTTTCTGGGTCACCATTTAAGATAACGATAAGGCGACCAACGCATGTATTTTGGATATAATCGATGCCACCAAAGAGGATACTTACATCGAGGTTAAAGCGTCGTACGAGACCTGCCACTACAGGTTCATCTGTAGATTGGCCTGTGAATTTAAGGCGTACCAATGGAGCTGTACCTGCAATCCATTGGTCATGCAATTCTAAATGTTCTAACGCTTCTGGAGGCAAGTTGTCACTCACAACAGAGCTAATGAACTCTTTTGTGGTATTTTCGCGAGGATGTGTGAACACTTCAACAGTGCTACCTTCTTCAAGGATAATGCCGCCTTCAATAACTGCTACACGGTCACAGATTTCACGAATAACGTGCATCTCATGTGTAATGAGGACGATAGTAAGACCCATTTTTTCGTTGATGTCTTTTAACAATTTCAAAATGGAATCTGTTGTTTGTGGATCGAGAGCAGATGTAGCTTCGTCACAAAGGAGAACCTTTGGATTTGAGGCTAAGGCACGAGCGATACCAACACGTTGTTTTTGCCCACCAGACAACTGAGACGGATAATTGTTCATACGGTCACTAAGGCCTACAATTTCAAGGATTGGCTCGATACGCTCTTTAATTTCAGCCTTGCTCATCCCTTGTAATTCTAAAGGGAACGCCACATTGTCATAGACTGTGCGAGAGGACAAAAGATTGAAATGTTGGAAAATCATACCAATATTTTTGCGAGCTTTACGCAGTTCAGCTTCTCCAAGTGTAGTTAAGTCTGTACCATTTACGATAACAGAGCCAGATGTAGGTGCTTCGAGCATGTTAATGCATCGAATCAATGTAGATTTACCAGCCCCAGATTGACCGATAATACCAAAGATTTCGCCTTCTTTAACATCGAGGCTAATATCTTTCAAGGCTTCCACACGATTAGCGCCTTCATAGACTTTACTAATGTGTTTTAATTGTATCAAAATAAGTTCCTTTCTTAAGGTAAAAGTTTTTACCATTTAATGAAATCAGCTTACCTATTAAGGCAAACCTTCTTCCATCAATTTTTCTAAAGCTTCACGTAGACGAAGTGTCACATGACCTGGCTTACCACCAGATACAGGATTTTTGTCTAACTTGATAATCGGGATGACACCACCAATTGTATCGGTAAAGAATAGTTCGTCCGCATCATCAACAAAGGCGCGGTCGAATTCTTTTTCGATGAGAGTAATACCTAAAGACGGTGCAACGCGTGTCACAATCATTTGACGAGTAATGCCCTTCAAGATGTGATTATCTGCTGGATGCGTATACAAGATACCATCTTTTACAGCAAACACATTAGAAGTAGCGCCTTCTGTACAAATGCCATCGCGGAATAACATGGCAGTATAAGCAAATTTCTTTTCTGCTTTTGTTTGTGCCAAGATATTTGGAATCAAGTTTGTCGTCTTAATATCTACTTTGTCCCAACGCTCATCAGGTAATGCAATAGCTTTTACGCCTTCACCTAATTTATTGACTTCATCTAAATTTAAAGTACGGATAGACATGAGCATTTGTGGTTCTAATTTAGAGCGATCGTATGCATGACGACGCGGTGCAACACCGCGGGAGATTTGTAAATAAATATACCCCTCTTTGATTTCACTTTGCTCAATTAAAATCTCGTGCAACTCAGTCAAATCATCAGGAGTCATTTTTACAGGAATATCCATTTCACGCATAGAGCGATATAAACGATCTTGGTGGTAAGACAATGCGAAGCAACGGCCTTTTACGACGCGCACAACTTCGTATACTGAGTCACCAAACAAATAGCCACGGTCATCAATGCTGATAACTTTGGCACCTGGTTCAACAAATTCACCGTTAAAATATGTTAATTCTTGCATAGGAGCACCTCTTTTTCTATTTCGTTACTCTATCAAGTAGTAATCATGGACTTATTATAACACAATTACTTTCAAATTTTCACACTTTACTTTGTGAAAGATATGATTTAGATATATAAAAATCCGCTAGGATACCATAGTTAAAAACTATATCCTAGCGGATGTATTTCTAATTATATAATTAGTTTCCTAATATAAACCTACGCAACGGTTTAGGCACATAATTCAACGCTACTGTAGTCAAGTACGACAATCCTAGGGCCATAACATACATAGCAAGGACATTAACCACTGTATAAAGGAGATTATATTTAGCCATCACGCCAGAGATGATCAACAACCAAAATGGATGAACTAAATAGATGCCATAGGACTTATCCCCTATCTCAGACCAAATAGATTCCATGGTTACATTCATAGGCAATGTTTGGAATAAGAACAAGCTAAACATCGTGCCCAGACCCGTGTACAGAACGCCCATCGGACTCATTTGATGTACTGTATAAATAGCTTCTAGTACAGTGTAATGCCATACGTCCATAACATAGTAGTAAGACCCAAGCATCAAAAGTACCGAACCTACTGCACTAGCACCTAATAGATACCGATAACGCCACATATAGTCGCATACTGTTTCATATCGTTCAGCACATACGGCACCTAAGAGGAATATCCACACATAGTGAATTACCCAATAGTTGAGTCGCATATCAAAGAGATATTTCAGCACAGGCTGATTGCTGAGGTTTTCCATCACCCAACGGCCGAGCATATACGATGATACATAGTCGATGCCGACTTGGATGACAAATAGTGAGACCATCCAGAACACAGGGCGTTTTAAGATGACTTTCACCATAGCACGCCACAGCGGCATCATCACGTAGAACCACAGCAAGATAACCATAAAATACAGATGATACATAGATGTACCAAAGAGTAAGTTAACCGCCAATGGCCCGGGACGTAGATTGCCTAGGTTATGCGCCGTCAGCCCCGTATAGAGCAAGTAAAATATGGACCACGCAATATATGGAAATAGCACCACCTGAATGCGGCGGTGCATAAATTCCTTATATGAGAATGGTCCCTCTACAGAGGTATGATAGAACAATCCAAATGCAGAGAGGAAGAAAAACGCAGGCACTCCAAAGCGCGATAGAATTTCTAAGACGCTAATGAGTTCCAAATTTACAAAAGGGTTTTGCAATGCGTAGGAGCCTACATGAATGCCGATAACACCGAGCATACAGAGGCCACGCATATAAGTAATTTCCGGTAAAAATGCTTTTTTCATAGCCATTCCCTATTCATTATTGACCAGGTACAACTGCTGGTGTCGGTACAATGCGTGGACCTAGAGATGTAGTAGCTGGTTGTTTAACTACTGGAGCAGCAGATGCTGTTGTTTTAGGAGCTTCAGCTTTTACTGGTTGTGCAGGTGCAGCTTGGCCATTAGCTTCTGCTGCCGCTTTTGCAGCTGCTTCTGCTTTAGCTTTAGCTTCTGCTTCAGCTTTAATACGCGCTTCTTCTTCGCGTTTCAAGCGCAATTCTTTTTCAAGAGGTACCACTGGTTTGTCATAAACAGTGATATCTGTTTCAAACAGACGGCCCCATGGGAATGTAGCTTTTACTGTACGAGGATCTACTTTCAAGTATTTTTCAGCGAAATCTTGAATACGTTCACCTAAGTAGCTTTCAAGACGTTCATTCAACTCACCAGAGTAACGTACATTATCTGTACGGATGGAGTCTTGCATACGGTAAATATCTTTACGGATATTCGCTTGGTACGCCCAGTTATCCAAGTATTGTTGAGTCAACATGTCGCGATGACCTTCTGGACTCATGGATTTTAACAACAGGCCTTGCGCAATAGCATAACCTACCGTATTACTTGCTGTATTCCAACCATTGTACGCGCCAATTTTATATAACATGTCGCGTTTGTACATAGCAGATACTAATGTATTATCTGCGCCATTGTTGAAAGCAATATCTGCAATGCTTACATTCACGCCAGAATCAACAGCTTGTTGAATACGATCTACGAAAGCATTTGTAGAGTTAGAAATCATTGGGAAGTTCTCAAAGCTTTCAGACTCACCAGTGCTTGTAGTAAGAGGTGTATTTACCGCCAACAATACAGTTGGCTTGCCTTGTGTCACCATAGTGCCACCTACAGCCTCAACGTGTTGTGCAATTGTTTTATCAATAGTTTGGTCTTCGTAACCTGGCAATGTTTTACCGCCACCACCGAGCGGATAGATTACGGAGAACGTTGGTTTTTCTGTGCTCACATCTGTACGAGAACGAGCCATCAACAAGAGACCAAGTTGGTCAGCACCAGGGAAGCTACCATATTTTTCAACAGGAATATCCTTGGAATATTTACTGAGGTAACGACCTTCTAATGCAGATTGGGATAATTGAGATGTATCATCATGGCCCAATGCAAAGTAGTCGAATATACCACTACGAGTTTCATCGATCAACTCTTTGTTGATTTTCATATTCTTTTGACGACGATCAAACCAGTCTTGTAAGTACTCAACAGGAACAGAGGCTTGAAGGCTCATCAATTTTTGAGTTTCCTCTTGTGTTAAGGAGCCTGAGTCCAATTTATCTTGTAATGCAGCAATTTGGAAAATAGTTGGACCATATTCAGCATAGTAAGCTGGTTCAGTACCGCCACCACTAGCACGTGGAGAACGCATTACTGTACCAAAGCCATAAATACGTACATTTTTATGACGTGCTTTTAAGCCTTCAATACGTTTTAAACGACTTTCTAAAGTGCTAAGTGGAATGTTATGTTTACGAGAGTCTACAAGACCACCATAAATAAGAGTATCTGTGCTCAATACCATAACATCTGCACGGCCTGCATTTTGTTCAACCCAAGCCATAATTTGGTCAGCTTGACCTTGGTATGTTTTACCAGAAATCAAGTTTTGAGGTGGTGTCAACACAGTCATCCCCGCTTCACGCGCTGTATCAACTGTATATTGCAAGCTTACAGGGCGATCATCTTGAGGGACATATAATACGGTTTCCGCATCAATATTGATGGATGTACCGGTAGCAATAGCTGTTGCCATTAATGCTACTTTCAACCATTTATTCGTCATGAATCAAATCTCCTTCTGTGTACGCGAGTACTCCCGACTCGCAAAATTAACTGTTATATAATACTCTCTTTTTCTGACACTTTTATGAAATGCTCAATAGAACAATTATATCACTTGCACAATAATTAGCAAACATTGAGGAATTATCGCACCTTTGGCAAGCTCCAGTTATATTTAATCGCTAGTAATCGAATCACTAGTACGACGGTAAAAGCTCCGTATACGGCCTCTCCAGCCCAACTAGAAATAACCATTAAATAATAAACGATACCGCCAATGATACTTGGAAGTGCGTACACATCTTCTTTCAGAACAGACGGAATCCGTTGCGCCAACATATCGCGGATAATACCGCCCCCAACGGCAGTAATTGTCCCTAGTAATACAATGAAAATCGGTAACTCAGGATAGAGTTTAAATCCAGCAGAGGCGCCTGTTACTGTAAAGGACGCCAAACCTAATGCATCGGCTAACAGATATCCAGCTCGACTGCGAGGCCCCATCGCATGTTTACGATAGCGGCTATTATACATAATAAACACGATGATAGTGACAGAAATAACCACTGTCACATATACAACATTGCGCAATGAGTTAGGCGGAAAATATCCGAGTAGAACATCCCGCACAATACCACCGCCAATGGCCGTAGCCAACGCCAATACAGCCATACCAAAAATATCCATTTTTCGTGCTACCCCAACGAGCGCGCCAGAGATAGCAAAGGCAATGGTGCCAATCATATCAAACATATACCATATAATATCCATAATACCCTCACACAATCTATTCGCATTACTGCGTACACTATGATAGACTTTATGTAAGATATTATACATTAAGAGGTATGAGAATGACAAAAGACATTACACCTATAGAGATAGAAAACATGGATGAGCGCACTCGAGATGAGTATTTCATGGCCATTGCTATGGATGAGGCACGCAAGGCTTATAGCCTTGGAGAGATTCCCATTGGCGCCATTCTTGTAAAAGATAATACCATCGTGTCCCGTCACCATAATCGTCGTGAATTAGATCATGATGCAACAGCTCATGCAGAGGTCCTCGTAATCCGCGAGGCATGCGATGTCCTCAAGCGCTGGCGGTTGACTGGTTGTACCCTGTATGTTACGATAGAGCCGTGTCCGATGTGCGCTGGAGCCATTATTAACAGTCGTATAGACCGTGTTGTATATGGTGCTAGTGATTACAAAGGAGGCGCCGTAGAATCGCTATTCAATGTGCTCTCTCATCCAGGTTTAAATCACGAACCTGAACTGGCATCAGGTGTGCTAGGTGATGAATGTAGCAAAATTATGAAAGACTTCTTTAAGGAGCGCCGTAAAGCACGGAGGAGTACCCAAGAGGCTGAAGGGTCCGCACTCGAAATGCGGTAGGTCGGGCAACCGGCGCGGGGGTTCAAATCCCTCCTCCTCTGCCATTCTTTTAAATGACAATGATAGAGATACAATAGATAAACCTAGATACACATAATACAGATGTTATCTAGGTTTTCTTATATTATTGAGTGAATTTTGTGTATCAATCATTCTCTATTATATGGTGGTATTTGCCCCATTTATTGCCCCATGACATTTTACAAAATCATATAATCATCTCTTACACCTTGCTATATTAGTAGGGTGTTTTATTTTACTGCACTTTTCAACATGCTAGGTAAACACCTATCAATATCGCTGCAAGTCATAGCAATTTCTGTAGCTACTTTATTAAGTAATGAGGCCCTGCCTTGAGTTTCGCCATTTATATAACGAATTAGGCTCTTTATTGCTCTTTCATTAATTGGAAGATCATATATACATATGCAGCATGCAGAATAAATAATGTTAATCATAGTATAGGCCTCTCTCTTTTTTTCTCTCCTAACTAATAAATCAGATATATCTGTCTTTTTACTCTTACCGCCAGGAGTAGTTTGAGAAGTATTAGGACTGTAAAGATTCATACCATTTGACTCATCTAATAACATTCTACGGCGCTCACTAATTAAAGCGTATTCTTTTAATCTACTTATAATTTGTTTTTTTATATCTACATCTACCAAAACACAACTCACTATATGCCGCCTTTACATCAAATCATGAAATTATCTTTGATATTATTTTCTTCGCAATATTTCTCATGCAGTGCTATAACCTCTTTACGCGCTCTATCTTGCTCTACTTTACAGTTTGATATACAGCGCTTTAATAATCCCGTTGGTATAGTGGCCAAGAATTTAGATCGTTCTATTTCCTTTAACGCCTTACTCTTGAGAGCAGCCTTTTGTTTTACTTTTTGAGTTAGTTTATTCAGCAAATCCATTTATAAGCTCCTCTAACATTTCTATTTTCTTTTGTTGCTCATCTAATCTGATAGCCCCTAAGATAGTATTACAAGCTAAAATAATAGTATTAGCCTGTTTAGTATCCATCTCCCCATTAGCCACTAGGTTACTAATACGAGATAGTGTCTTTTTTACATCTCTAGGCGTAGATAAGCGTAAAGAGATCTTTTTAATTTTACTCATCTTTAACTATCCTCTTTTACTGTATCTATAATTACTGTTGCCTGGTTGAAGTAAAAAGCAGCCCCTTCTTTTGAAGTGTCCATATAATCTAATGCCGCTTGTAATGTATCAAAGATAACAGGCTTTATATTGGCCGCAGTGCTACATATCACTTTGTAACCTTTTCCATCTTCACAGGGAGAGATTAAAAAGACACCTTGCGATTTTTTTACCTTAATTTCTTTGGCCATTAATAATAATCTATCTAATTTATTCACTCTATCACCTACTTATATTAAGAAAGAGAGCGATAATATTCGCTCTCTTTTATTTCTATTTTGCTTTATGTACGTAGATACCTTTAGTTTTATTTTCTAATACAAAAGCATCGTATGCGATACGCCCCTCTACTAGATTACCACTAATACCAGGTGGATCTTGATGTATTTTATAATCTTCAAGTTTAACAGGGGCAACCGTTGCGGACGGGTGAACCAAAACAAAATTAACGTCCTCAGGTAGTCTAATTTTAGGTACTTTGATAATCGTAGCACCGTCTAACATACCAATAACGCCCAATTTCCGCATATCCTGGCCTACATCTGTAGCCATGACAATAGAGGCGTTCTTTTTCATGATTGTATATGTATCAGGAGTTACCAATAAAACACGGTTTGTTTCTGGTACTTCAGCAGTATCAAGTACTTCAGTAGCTTTTAAAATAGCGTCATATACATTTTTATCTGTTAATGCGCCTGTTTCAGTAGTACCTGCACCTGCTACAACCTTACCATATACATAAGTATCAACTTCAGGAATTACTACTTCTCTAAGTTGACGGGCAAGCGCTGCGGCTGCTTGTAATGCTGCTTTTGTTTCATCTACATCTAATTTATCAAGAGCGAATGTAAAAGACCGGTCTTTTTTCAATGTAAATTCTTCTGTTGTAGCGTCTAAGCCTTGAATTTGACCGTATCGGCTATGGTTTGCGCCTGTACCCGCACGATCATAATCATTCATAGCGCTTGTTGTAACTTTGTATACTTTGACGCTATGCGCGCCTGTAAATTCAAAGTCATTGTTTGTTATTACTTGCCGTTTTGACTCTGCCTTAAATTGCTCATCTACATAGGGCAAAAATTGAGTTGCTAGTTCAATAGCCATATTTAACCTTTCTATTTAAGGCCAAAAGCGTTGCGTAATTCATCATTTCCCATAGATTGAGAACTACACGATAAGCCACTTCCAAAACCACTACCGGCCTTTTGATTATCTTTAATTGCCCATGTTGATTTACTGGCCCATTCTTTGATGTGTTCGCCAATAGGTACACTGTTACCGCTATCATCGGTATAAATTACACTCCCTTTATCGTCTACACTTGTATTATTAATAAATAATCGTGCAAGCTCCGTAGGGTTAATGCCGTTGGCCTTTTCTAATTCTTGAATGATAGTTTTATTAACCTGTTCCGCTTTTAACGCTGTAGCTTTGGCCTCATTATCAGCCTTTAAACCTTGTAATTCAGCCCTTACCGTTACCAGTTCTTTTTGTAACGTTTCCACCATGTCGTTATCGCTATTATAGCGCTTACGCTCACGTTCTAGGCGTTCTTTTACAATGTTATCTACTTCAGCTTGCGTAAACAGTTTTTCTTTGTTTTTTTCAGTCATTTTAATTACTCCTATTTTTCCTGTTAGTGCAGTAAATAATATATAAGTCATTTGGAGGATCGCCATATTATACGGCCAAAACTTATATACCATAGCCTAAAGGCTATTACCTCAAATACACTTTCTCGCGATATTTTTCTCATGTTATATTGGAGGTCTAACATAATGAATAGATTTCAACCCGCTCAAAAAAGAGCGAGTTCAAAAAGAAGACAGTCAAGAGGTTAAGCGTGGCTTCTTTTAAATAAAAAAAGCATGAGAACAAATAAGCCTAAGCCTATCTATTCCCATGCCATGAAAAGCGTTCAATCACGCATGTGATTGCGGTACTCCTGTATTTGATTGTCTTAATTATACCATATTTTACTAAAAACCAATAGGGGGGGGGTATATTTCTATTAAGCTATATGTTCCCTATGCTCACGGTCTTCTTTTTGATACAAAATAAATCTGTTTTCGGCCTTGATGATCTATTTTTTCTTTATATTTTAGGGTTCTATCAGCCCTCAATAAATTAATGATAGGATTGAGGCGGATATATTCCGCCTCGTTGCTGCATGAGAAATGTATCTTCATATCTGCCTCCTACTTACTACGGCCGTAACAACTAAGTGCTTATTATTAAAAATATGCTCACAAGTAACTGTAATATCCAACATATTACCGAATTCATCTTGAATGATATTAAATTCTGTTTTAGTCAAGGCTAACAAAGTCACTTTATCAGTATGTCTATTTACTACTAATTTAATCTTATCAAGATATTCATTTTTTAGACCTGGTATTTCTTCATGACGATCTAATACATTCATTGCTACTCTCCCCAATCATAAATACTTGCTTTTAAACCTTCCTTAAAGGCTGCTAATGTTATAGTAGCTACAACATCATATATATCAATTTCTTTATTATTAAATCTATCAATACATCTAAGGCCTAGCTCTTGTAATTCAATGTTTGATTTTAAATATTGCATTTCTTTAGTCATTTTTTACTCCTCATCTAAAGGTTTGATCTCACATTCAACATGAGTAATTTGTTGTCCTTTAACCTCATCAAATAAACATATATTAAAGGTAATAACAGCCTGGATAGTATCATCAATACAAATGACTACCCGCTCTAATGTGTTTTCTTGTATTACAATATTTCTTGTATTTTTCATGTATGCTCCTTTTGTAACTGGCTTATAACTGGTAATGTAACAGCACAAATGTAGTATCTATGCGTGTGTAACAAGATAACAGGTTAATACGCAAAACTTTATAATATATTTTGTAGAATATGTTTAATAAAATATCCTATTAATATAAAAATATTAGTTACAACTGTTACAACATACTATAAATATAGGTACTATCTATATTTACGATGTAACTAGCAAATTAATTTATTTAGTTACATAATAGTTACACGTTCATTTTTTGATATGCGCGCTTACCACGCAATAGACCAGCACCAATTTGAACACTTTCATATCCTAATCTACCTAATTCACGCCCGAACGTATTATTTGCCAATGGCTTATATCCATTTTCCTTACACCACTCTTTGTAGAGGTTATAGACTTGTACGGTAGTTAAATCTGATATAGCTTTAATCGTTTCTAACACCTCAAAATTACTACCCGTATCAATACGCCAACCGCATTCATTCATTTCACTAACAAATAACGCCACGGGGTTCGTATCAGTCATATGCTTTTTAGTTGCTGCTTGTACTAATTGTGGTATATGGATCCCATTTATAATATTAGGTACCTCTTTTAATACTCTATTCAGCAGCACTGATAAACCACCGCTTTTAACAATTTCTTGTACTATATTAGGTGCTGCCGTGGCCGTTCCCCTAATACGCTGCGTGAATGGTATAACAATAAGTCTATCGGCCATGCCTTGCGATGTATCTGTAATACGTGGTACTGAGTTAGCTGAAAATAATAATTTTTGTGTTACTACAAAGGCAAACATAAGGCCAAATTTAGGGTTAGCATGTACTGGCTCACCACTAACAACCTTTTTAAGTACTGCACTTTCTAACAATGCACTTGCCTCTATATCATCACCTAAATTAACCATTTTCCCATAAAGACTACCAATATACTTATCATCACCAAATTTAACTAAGCCTAGAATACTGATATTCTCACGACCGTAAAATAGCTTTAATAAATTAAGAAAAGTACTCTTACCGTTGCCGCCCTCACCAAACAAAATAAAGAATTTTTGTAGATGATTGTCAGGCCATAAACCATATGCGATGATCTGATAAATAAATGTATGCATTTCTCTATCATCACCAAATAGATTTTTCATGAATGTATCTAATACATCATTTTCCAAGGCTTCAGGATCATACTTAACAGGTATGTAATTTCTTAATATCGTACCAGGCGTTTTCTGTAATGCTTTACCAGTCCTTATATTAACAAGGCAATTCAAACACCCTACTATATGAGGATCAGTAATATAACAATCGCTAATTATACTTTTGATGTACTCCCATACCTCTTTACGTGCATTGCTTTTTAATTCTTTATCTTCAAGAATAATAAGCCTATTACATTCCGATTTACTAAACGGTTCATAATTATTATTTTTAGGGTTAAAGAAATATATATCTACATCATCAGGCGGCGCACCGTCTAATAAATTTTCATTAATAATACGTTTTAAATGATATTTTTTAATTAAATAGTCCCCCATTTTATTATGTAAAAACTTTCTACCGTCATAAAATATTGGTTTACTAACACTCAAAAGGCTTCCCCCCTTTATGTTTCCTTATCAGTTTGATATAATAATAAAAAGGTATTTTCCTATACCTCTTTAGTTAAATACTGATTATGAGTAGACTTGAAAAAGTCGTCAAAATCATCTAATTTAACTAGCTTACATTTAGGCCCAATATCAACGAATGATTTTTTGTATTTAGCGGTACGTTTCATTCGTTGAATTAGCCTATATACTTGCATGCGGCTTAAATCATAGGCCTTGCCAATATTCTTATACTGTATGTATCGTTGATCTATTGGCGTTACACTATCAACAATCTTCATATATTAACCTTTCCACGCTGCCTATTATGGCGGCGTTTTTCTTTTACCTTAATACAACGCTTTGAGATGATTATATGAGGTTTGATTTGCGTCATATTAAATATTAAATAACTCTGTAAAACTAATAGGTTCATTTAATTCAGTCTCAAGTACAGTATGGATCGTTTTCATCTCTTCACGTGTAAATGGAGCCTTTCCATTCTCTTTACGCCCATATGACTCGCCAGTTATTCCGATATGTCTACCTAGAACCTTTTGAGATAGGCCACATCGATTACGATAACCAACTAATTTATTGAACTCTTTCAATTTCTCACCTCCTTTTTTGTTAAGTTTATTCTAAACTTTATTTTTCTGTATGTCAAGTTTAAAATAAACTGAATATTCATATTTCAATACTTAAGCCTTGAAATAAAGTTTAGTTTATAATATATTAAACATGAGGTGATTATATGGACTATACTGACGTACAAAAAAAACAAGGCGAACTTATAAAATCAGTTAGAATACAGTTAGGTTTATCTGGTGAGGAACTAGGCAATAAATTAGGAGTATCTAAGGCGACTATATCCCTATGGGAAACTGGAAAAACCTCTCCAAGAATTGATAAACTTAATGAACTGGCTAAATTGAGTGGAAAAGATATATCTTATTTCTATGAAGATACGGGACTTGATCAGTTAATTGAATATAATATTACTAATTTAAAAAAGACCTTGGATAGTATAAACGATATAAACCCATTGAGCTTAAAAAATCAATACAAGAATAGTAAAACTGCGGATAGAGAATTTTTTATAAAGCAACTTCCCCATATGATGACAAATAAAGAACTATCTATTTTCTTAATTAGCTTATCAGAACGATTTAAATAAGTACTTATCGCCTATGAAAGGCGGTTATTATGTGGATAGAAGAAAGAGCCACAAACACAGGAATAAAATACATATATTATGAACGCTATAATTGCCCTATAACAGGCAAATTAAAGCGTGTTAGCATTTCTTTAAACGGGAATAGCCCTACATATAAAAAGCAAGCCTCTAAGCTGCTACATGAAAAGATAGCGCAAGTATTAGACGGCTATGAGCAAGACAAATATATAACGCTGCATGAGGTGGCGTATTTATGGCTAGATCATACTAGGCCTACTGTAAAACTAGCCACTCACGTAAACCATAATACCCACGTTAAAAAGATTTTTAAGTATATCCCTACTGATATACCAATCATCAAGGTAACGCCTATTATGATTGAGGAGCTAGCAAATAAAGTATATTATGTAGAAAATCGTAGTTATCACTATAGCAAGTCATTAATGACAACGGTTAGGGCAATTTTTCGTTATGCTAAGCGTAGAGGCCTAGTAAAAGACATTCAGGACATAGAGGACATCAAAATAATAAAAAAGCCTTTCAGCCGCGATGAGGTGGCTAAAAAGCAAAATAAATTTCTTGATAATATGGAGTTAAAAGAGGTTCTAAGGCAATTAAACGATATAAGCCCTAGAATATCCCTATTGGTAGAATTTATAAGTCTTACAGGTCTAAGAATTGGCGAATTACTGGCCTTACGTTATTGCGACTATGACAAAGAAAAAGCCACTATTAATATTAATGGTACATTACAGTATCATTGTAATAATAGCAGCGAAATAAAGCGCGGAACGCCTAAAAACATTTATTCTGTTAGAGATGTAAAGCTATGCAATAGGGCCGTTCGCATAATAGAACGGATCACAACAGAAAACAAGCGACGTTCTTTATGGTTCAATGGCTATCATGAACAAGGCTATATTTTCACTGCTAAGCGTGGCAACCCTTATGACATGCAATACATCAATAAAATATTAAAACGTGTATCTTTAGGCGATAAACACATCACCACGCATATATTTAGACATACTCATATTAGTATCTTATCAGAATTAGGCGTGCCGCTAAAAGCAATAATGCAGCGTGTAGGACATAATGATCCTGCTACTACATTAAGCATATATACTCATGTAACACAGGCAATGAATGAGGACGTTATAAACAAGCTAAATGCTAGAAATGGCTAGGCTTGCCCCATAACTTGCCCCATAGAGATATTGAAAATCAAACAATGCAAGTATTTATGCGCTTTTTAGGTTCTACTCCCTAATTCTCTGCCAACTAAACTATATAAAGCGCTAACTATGGTTAGCGCTTTTTTTGTATCTATATTTATCAATACTTTAGTAACTTTATGAGTTATAATATACACAAGATATAATTACTGCTATTAAATAGACTCAAGGGGACACTACTATGAAAAAATATTACCCTTATCTCATCACAGTGAGTCACATGATCAACGACTCCTGTCAAAGTGTGTTGCCTGCCCTCTTACCGTTGTTCATTTATACGTATGGGCTCAGCTTAGAACAAGCAGGTTTCCTCATTTTAGCTAACACAGCATTATCTTCATTATTACAGCCTTTATTAGGTTATATTTCAGACAAGATCAATCAGCCCCGGCTCATCGCCTTTGGTGTTCTATTATCGGCTTGTAGTACAGGCGTTATGGGTTTTGTCAGTTCCTATGAAAGCCTCCTTATTTGCGCCACCTTAGCAGGTGTAGGGTCTTCTATCTTCCATCCAGAAGGCGCAAAGATTATGAATCGCCTCGGCGGTGGCAAAAAAGGTAAGGCCATGGGCACTTTTGCTATTGGTGGCAGCTCTGGTTTTGCCATAGGCCCACTATTTGCAGGGACTATTGCCTATACTATAGGGCCTCATGGATTGGCGGCTTTCACCGTAGTCGGTTTACTTACTGCAACAGTTCTATTTATACTCATGCCACGCATTGTAGCTCATGCACGTACCATTGACCAAGCAGTGGCTACAGAAAATCCTACAGTAGCGGCAAAACCGCTGAAGAACTACTGGAAATACTTTGGCATCTTATTCATTATTATCTTGAGCCAATCGGTAAACTTCCGCGTTATCAACGCGTTTATTCCGATTTTCTGGACTCGCGAACTCGGCACAAGCCCAGAGCAAGGCAGCTTTGCCTTAACTGTATTCTTTAGTATCGGCATCTTCATGACCTATATCGGCGGTCTATTGGGCGATAAATATGGTCCTATCAAGATTATCAGACTATCTCTATTAGTTTGGTTGCCTGCTATGTTCCTATTAACAGAAGTGCCAACCTTCTCACCACTCATAATGATGCCTGTAGCCTACTTGTTACTGCTCATGATTGGCGCTGCCAAAGCAATTAGCTACAGCCCAGTTATCGTACTAGGCCAAACATATCTAGCTAAAAGCATCGGCTTTGCATCGGGTATCACCCTCGGCGTAAGCCAAACCATTGGTGGCGTCATCGCTCCTGTCGTAGGTAACCTAGCAGATACCTACTCCCTACCAATTGCTATGATGACACTCGTACCATTCCTCGTGATGGGCCTTGGGGCATCATTGATACTTAAAGATCCTAAAAAATTACAATGAGAAAAGCAGTTGTTTCTAAATTCGAAACAACTGCTTTTTCATATAAATATTTATTTAATTTATTATCATTATACCTTATCGAGCTCTTTTAATCGATCTTCCATAATTGATATCTTAATCAATGCCTTTTGTTTCTTTAAATCTGCTATAGTTCCCAATAATACTGCAATACATAAAACATTTAAAGCTAAAAATATAAAATCAATAATTATTGTGTGCTTCAAAGATGCTATAGCGCCTAAAAGTACACTCGTTACAAAAAATATTCCATAAAACCAGCAAGCACTTCCTCCTGGGATTTTCATCAATGAGGCTGCTAACCACCCTAAAAGAGAACCAAAAAAAGTAAAAAAAGCCACCATTAAAAAAAACTCTTCATATACTGTCGTAATCATGCAATTCTTAGCGGCTTCACCTAATGCAATTACCTGAGTAGCTAGATTCAATCCATGAGAAAAAATACCCGCACTAATTACACCAACAATAACTGAACTCCATATAAAGGTAAATTTACTCTCTAACTCTGCCCGGCTCTTAAATATCTCCCATCTCAATTCACTTACTGAAAGAAATTTTATCGTTTCGTAAATATTTGATTTATATATACGCCAATACTTCTCATCAACACTTGGAAATACTTTCCGATAAAACTTAACAAACTTACTTGAAAAGTTGTCCTTTTGGGGTAATAACACACTCATAGTAACTGCCCTCAAACTATCTAAATTTTAATTCAACCATCTTATTTTAAGTACATCATATCAAATTCCTATATGTTACATTCATAGTAATTCCTAAAGAAAACAACCCCCTTTGCAAAATTCCTCTGCATTGGGGGCATATTTATAATAAAGCTTAGTGTTTTAGCATTTCATTCAAGATAACTACGTCCGTTTCTTTCATACCTTGGGCCACAGTACCGATACTGCGGATGGTTTCGTCAACGGAGTATGCTACAAGGCCATCGCCTTTTTGGTAGTTCTTATTAAGGCGTGCTTGTTTATATCCCATAAAGGCGCCATCAAGAGAGATTGCAATTTTACCTGCGCAGGATGGTTTTGCACCATCACATACGATACCAGATAGACTTGCAAGACCATTTACAAGGGTATTCTCGATGATATCCTTGCTATCACCTTTCAAGAAGGCAATGCCTGCTACACTTACAACACCAGCAGATACAACGCCGCAGTATGCGGACAATTTACCAATGCCAGATTTAACGTACAGTGTTAACAGGTTAGCAAAGACTAGCGATCGATAAAGTTCATCATCACTTTTACCAAGTTCCTCGGCAGTCGTAATAATTGGTACAGATACGGTTAAACCTTGGTTACCAGAGCCAGAACAGATAACTACAGGCAATGGACACCCGCTCATACGCGCATCAGAGCCAGCTGCTGCACGAGCTTTACATTTTGTTTCAAGCGATGGATTTTCATCGTCCAAGAGTAATAATTGGCCAATGTTAGCACCGTAATCATTAGCTAAACCTTCCTTGGAAATTGCAGTATTATACTCAACTTGTTGTTTAATTTGAGGAAGGATACCAGAAATATCGCCAGTTAAGGAAAATTCATAAATGCTATCAAAAGTCATAGCATATTCAGTGTTCGCCACTTTTTTAATTTTATTAACTGTTTCAGAAATAATCTCACCATCTACAGCAACATAAGTTACATTCGTATGATCATTTTCAATACGAACTATAGCCGTATGTTCATCTGTTTCGGCGGTAATCTCAATATATAGATTATCTACGCCTTCAGCGAGCGAAACGGTACAGAAATTGGCATCAAGCAACGTGCCAAGCCATTTACGATCTTCGTCTGTAGCAGATTCCAATACCTCTAACTCACGCTCCGGATGACCTACGATAGCCCCCAAAGTGGTGGCGGCCATAAGACCTTTACGACCGCCAGAATTAGGGATTACTACAGATTTGACGTTCTTAATAATATTCGCACTACATCGAGCATAAATATGGTTAGGAAACTCATCTAAAACAGAGACTGCCTTCGCAGCCGCATAAGCCAATGCAATTGGCTCTGTGCAACCGAAGGCAGGACGCATCTCTGACTGTAGCAAAGAAATATAATCCATCTTATACTTCCGCAATAATTTCCACTTCTACTAAAGCACCCAATGGAAGGTCTTTTACTGCTACGCAAGAACGAGCTGGTTTAGAAGTGAAATATTTAGCATACACTTCGTTAAATGCTTTGAAGTCAGCAATATCAGCCAAGAAACAAGTTGTTTTAATAACTTCGGAGAAGTCACAACCTGCTTCAGCCAATACAGCATCAATGTTTTTGCATACTTGTTCAGTTTGCTCTACGATACCGCCTGCAACAATGGAACCAGTTTTAGGATCGAGTGGAATTTGACCAGAAGCGAATAATAAACCGCCTACTACTTTAGCTTGAGAGTAAGGACCTACTGCTGCTGGCGCTTTGTCTGTGAAAATTGTTTTCATG
>OBWG01000394.1_pt1 | contig 33054 bp, 37 predicted proteins | sample 1495221 | NCBI WGS metagenome assembly OBWG01 (sample SAMEA2580053, study PRJEB22360) | human gut metagenome | reverse complement strand
GCGGGTGGTTTTATGATTCGCGACTACGTCGCGAACCAGTCTAAAGACAATAATAGTAAAAAGCACTCATCAAAATGAGTGCTTTTTGTTAATATATGAGCCTAAAATTTTATGGTTTTCTAATATTTCATTCTCCTAGCTAAGTTTACCTATCTCACTGAGGCTAGTAAATTCATTGTCCCCTATGACAATATGATCAAGCACAGGAATCCCCATAAATTGACCAGCACTGACAAATAACTTGGTAAGGCGTATATCTTCATCACTAGGCCGACTATCTCCTGACGGATGGTTATGAATCAAGATGATAGCCGCAGCGTTACAAGCTATGGCCTTTTTAAAGACCGCCCGTTGCTCTACAAGGCTCGATACCAGACCACCATTTGAAATATGCTCTAACTGAATAAGCTTATTTCGAGAGGTCAACATAGCAGCCCATACATGTTCAACCTCTTCGTGACGCAGTCGTTCCATTACGTATTGAGCTATGACAAAAGGCTGCGAAAAATCTTGGTATGTTTCCTTAATTTTAAGCTCCCCTAGGCGCCGTCCCATTTCAAGAGCTGCACATAAGGTCACTGCTTTATCGGTGCCAATACCTTTAATTTTCACAAGATTTTCAACGGTCATTCGATTGAGACCATACACACCATCGTCAAAGGATTGCACAATATCACTGGCCAGTGATATGGCGGACTGCCCCTTTACACCTGTTCGCAATAAAATAGCTAGTAACTCCTCCATTGCCATGTGAGACGGTCCAAGAGTAAGAAACTTCTCTCGGGGACGTTGAAATGGCAACATGTCTTTTACACTTACTGTTGGTACTTCCATAGAATCTCTCCATTCAAAAAGATTATCCCATCTATCAATCAAGTAACCAACACATCTACTCTCTATATATATTTCTTGCACAGCACAGCCAGTTATAACTTTATAGCTATAAAATGATAGAGTTATTTAGCTCCTAATGCTTTACATAGTTCATCGTATACATGCTCAACTGGCAATCCTACTACATTGGTATAAGAGCCTTCTATTTTCTCTACCCAAAGTGCCCCTTTACCTTGAATTCCATAGGCACCCGCCTTATCCATAGGCTCGCCACTAGCAATATAAGATTCAATTTCAAAAGGTGCTAATTCTTTGAAATACACCTTTGTTTCATTGTGAAATACTACTTCGTCCCCTTTGATAAGCAGTGCTACCCCAGTTACTACAGAATGAGATCGACCCGACAAACGTTCTAGCATTTGCCGTGCATCAGCTTCATCTTGAGGTTTACCTAGTACTTCGTTATCTAGGACCACAATAGTATCTGCACCTAGTACGATGCCACATTCAGGAATGCCTACAGCACAACGAGCTTTACCTAGCGCTTGAGCTTTTACCATATCAATAGGGCTATCGTAACCTTCATTAGGCTCTTCATAACTACTCGTTACTACAGTATGGTCAATACCAACTTGTGTTAATAATTCAGTTCTTCGTGGTGATTGGCTCGCCAAATATAATCCAGCCATTTGCACTCCTTTATCGTATACGAATTTTAGTTAATTTCACCGTTTTATAAATAAAACCATTCCAACTAATTTAGATAATATACATTAGAAAATATCAGTAAATTAAACAAGAATATCAGGGCCATCCTTTTCAGGTGTTGTTAACTTTTTATAGTATTCTTGTACATCTTCACCATGTTTTACCGCATCAGCACGAACTGATGCATAAAAGACGATATCTGCTTGTGGCACACGAATACGGCCTGGAACTTTTTCTTCTAATATTTCAAAGAATCTATCTTCTGCTTTCAACAACAATCGACCATTCTTAACCTTATTGCCCTCTACAATAGCATATACCAAAGACCAGATTGGACGTGGATCAGAGGTGGAACATTTTCTATATTTGTAGCGATATTTAATATTCGACAATAGCTCGCGCTCAAACTTAAATACCCCATCGATCATGTCATAATCTACTTCAAAATGACGTTTTCTAAAGAAAGAAGATTCTTCAATGATGAGTTTTGTATCTGTCAAAATATATGTATATCGACTAACCGCTTGTTTAACAATAACAATGATAGCCATAATTTCAATGAAATACTCAGCTAATAATACCGTATGTAATTGAATGCTTCGATATGTTGTATATGCTACTGCACACAGCAATAAGAAAACAAAACACATTACTAATAACTCTGCACTTTTAGCGCGCTGAGACTTCTCTTCATATAATACCGTCATACTTTACCCCTTTAAAAGAAATCACTACTTTATAACTATACATCTTATTATAAGGTATTCTATGCATAAAAACTACAAAAACCCCGTCCATATCTTAGATATAGACGGGGTTTAATGACTCTATTAGTCACCTAGTTCAAATACGAACTATATTATTTTTTCAAAGCTGATGTAATACGTTGAGTATCGCGAGCAATCATGATTTCTTCGTTTGTAGGGATTACGAAGATTTTAACTTTGGAGCCTTCAGCACTGATTTCTTGTTCTTTACCACGAACATTATTGCGTTCGGAGTCAATACGAGTACCTAAGTATTCTAAACCATTGCAGATTGCATCACGGTTGCCGATACCGTTTTCACCGATACCAGCTGTAAATACGATAGCATCAACACCACCCATAACTGCTGCGAACGCACCAATTACACGACGAACTTTGTAGTGGAACATGTTCAATGCTAATTGTGCACGTTTGTTACCATTAGCTGCTGCTTCTTCAATAACACGGAAGTCGTTAGACACGCCGGAAATACCAAGTACACCGGATTTTTTATTCATAATAGTGTCTACTTCTTCGTAGTTCATGCCAGTTTTGTTCATCAAGAATGGAACGATAGCTGGGTCAATATCACCAGAACGAGTACCCATAATCAAGCCAGACAATGGAGTAAAGCCCATTGTAGTATCGATGGAGCGACCACCTTTGATCGCTGCCAAGGAGGAACCGTTACCTAAGTGACATGTGATAATGCGAAGATCGGACATGTGTTTACCCATTAATTCAGCGCAACGTTGTGCAACATATTTGTGGGATGTACCATGGAAACCGTAACGACGGATGCCATAATCTTCATAATATTCGTAAGGAAGCGCATACATGTAAGCTTCTTTAGGCATTGTTTGGTGGAATGCAGTATCGAATACACCAACTTGTGGTACGTTAGGCATGATAGCTTGGCAAGCTTCGATACCTTGAATATTTGGAGGATTGTGCAATGGTGCCAAGGAGCTGCATTCTTCTAATGCATCCATAACAGCTGGAGTGATCAATACGGAGTCAGCGAACTTTTCACCGCCATGTACTACACGATGACCAACAGCATCGATTTCGTCCATAGACTTAATTACACCATATTCAGCATCAACTAAAATATCAAGCAAAATACGAAGTGCTTCTTTATGGTTCAAGATTGGTTCAACGCGTTCTAATTTGTCTGCGTTTGGACGTTTGTGAGTGAACATAGCGTCTTGATCACCAATCTTTTCAAAAAGACCTTTTGCCAATTCTGTTTCAGTTGTCATATCAAGTAATTGATATTTCAAGGAAGAACTACCGCAGTTAACTACTAATACGTTCATCGATTAACCCTCTTTCTGTTGTGTAACTTGAATCTTGTTTTGAATTTCTTTGCTGATATCAGCACCTACCTGATCCTTTTCAGGATATTGGTAGATTATATTCCACAATACGCCTTGATCTAAGAATACGTATTGAGAAAATCTAAATGTTTGCCCTTGCGTTGCATACGTTACATCTAGCTTCTTAGCAGATGTTCCACCTAATGCTACGGACTCTTCCTTGATGGTTGCACCCAGTTTAGTGAATTCAGATTTGCTACGATTTAAGAATTCATCAACTGTAGGTAATGGTTTATTTTCACCAGCACGCAATGCTTCAACTTCAATTACCATATGTTCTGTAACAGACCCATAAATATCGATAGGATATCCATCATCAGTCATATTTTTTGTACTTTTACCCATTTCATACGGCAAAGCGATGGTAATCTCAGATTGACCAGCACGGATAACTTGATGGCCAAAACTATATGTATCCATTACATTTGTAGAGCCACATCCCGCCATTGCTAGCAGCACAGCACCGAGCAGAGCCCCTTGTAATGTACGTTTCCAATTTTGTTTCATCATATACCTCACATCAATTCAGCATTTACAGTTAATTATAGCTTATAGAGCCAAGAAAATCTACAAAAAACTTTATATTAACACACAATTTTATGCGTATAATGGCTCTTTTTATCTACATATCCTTAAAATTTATTTACAGTATCTATAGGCTTTGTTACACTATCACTAATGAAAGGAGTCTCTATGAAAACAATTGGTATTATCTGCGAATACAATCCATTTCACAATGGTCACGCTCATCAACTGCATACCTTAGCACAGCTACATCCAGATGCTCTACGAATTTGTATCATGAGTGGCTCCTTTGTACAACGGGGGGAACCGGCGATTTTTTCCAAATTTGATCGCGCTCGATGGGCCATTCTCGGTGGTGCAGATATCGTCATTGAAGTACCTACCCTCTACTCCACAGGTAGCGCACAATTATTTGGGACTGGTGCCATTCGTATGGTGAAAGCACTCGCTATTGATGCACTCTCCTTTGGTTCTGAAACGGCTGATTTAGATGCTCTCGTAGACATAGCCAAACGTATGGATTGTAAAAGTACACAAGAACAGTTGCGAACCTATATTAAGGAAGGCATGTCCTATGGTGCGGCTTTCCGCAAAGCTTTAGATACGGAAATACTCAATACACCGAATGCATTATTAGGCCTTGAATATATTCGCGCAGGCTTGGCGTATAATGCAAAACTTGAATACATACCTATTTTGCGTACTTCTAATCATCACGAAGAAACGCTTACTGATGAATTGCCATCCGGTACAGCATTGCGTCAACTTATCACTAGTATAGGTAATCTATCCTCTCAATTTAACACTAGCACTGGTAATCTATCCTCTCAACTTCAATCTACTATTCCTCCATCAATTACATCTGATATGACTCAAATAATAGAAAACGGTAATTATGTGAATTACAACCGTTACCATGATATGGTACACAGCTTAAGTCGGCGTACAACGCCAAAAGAGCTAGAAAAATTTGGTGATTTCAGTGAAGGAATTGAGCATTTATGGTCAAAAGCAGCTCAACAGACGTCTTGGACTACAGCCACAGAAGAAATTAAATCTAAACGCTATACCTATGCTCGCTTACAACGAATGGGCGCTTATCTCACACTAGGTATAACCAAAGATGTATTACAAAACGTCATGGAAGAAGGCCCACAATATGCTCGACTATTAGCCTTTAACGATCGAGGTCGTCAATGGCTCCGTAACGAATACGAAATACCACTTATTCAAAAATGGGCTAAAGCACCTAATGAACTAAGCGCATTAGGACAAACCATGCATCATATCGACACGTTAGCTACCGATATCCAAGCCTTATGCTTCCATAATGAAAGTAATCGTATAGGTCATAGGGACTATACCTATACACCGCAATATATTAAGTAACTGTTTTAGAAGTACTTACGAACTCTATTATAAATCTATACAACTAAAGTATCGCAAAACAGGTGAACTCAAAAAAGGGGTTACAATACAGGTTATTCCTGTATTGTAACCCCTTCTTCACCATCTAGTTCAGCGACAGCAACGCATACGCTTTCAAGATGAGACGTAGGAATATTTTTACCTACATAATCTGCTCGAATAGGTAGTTCACGATGACCACGATCTACGAGCACCGCTAATTGAATAGATTTAGGTCTACCTGCTGTCATCAATGCATTTAAAGCAGCACGAATGGTCCGACCTGTATATAGCACATCATCCACAAGGATAATCGTCTTTTCCGTCGTATCAATCGTACAAGGCTCCCCTTCTTTAGGACGGGCATCACGATCATCACGGTAAATAGCAACATTTAATGACTCACAGTCAATATGGATACCTTCAATGCGCTCGATTTCTGCTTGTAAACGTTTTGCCAAGATAACACCACGTCGTTCAATGCCGACAATAAGTGCATCAGATAAACCTTTATTGCGTTCTAAAATTTCATGACTTATACGACGAACAGCACGCATAATAGCGTCTTGGTCCATCAGTAAGCGTTTCTTTTCCATATATACGCCCTTACAGCATAGCTATCTCTATGCCCCTATATACCAATAAGTAGTAAACTAAGTACAAAATTAAGTACAAAATGTGTCCTATCAGATTATTTTCGTTTATCTTCGCGATACGTCTCAGCGAATTCCAAACACGCCTCAAAATCAGCTGGTACTGGTGCCTCAAAATGCATGTCTTCGCCTGTAATCGGATGTTTTACATCTAAAGAGCGAGAATGTAACGCTTGCCCTTCAATAGGGAAATCCATACGGCGATAGCCGTAGAATGGGTCATTAACAACAGGATGCCCAATATGAGCAAAATGAACGCGAATTTGATGCGTTCTACCTGTCTCTAGATTACATTCAACCAAGGTTTGATGACCATAACGCTCCAGTACCTTGAAATGAGTAACTGCATCTTTACTATTTTCAAAGACTACCGCCATTTTCATACGGTCCTTAGGATGTCTACCAATAGGAGCCTTAATGGTGCCCTTCTCTTCTACGATATTACCTTGTACAAGAGCCCAATACGTACGTTTTGCAGAATGCTCTTTTACTTGTTCCGCCAATCCAATATGAGCAGCATCATTTTTGGCAGCCATCATAACACCAGATGTATCTTTATCTAAACGATGAACGATGCCAGGTCTAATTTCACCATTGATACCAGATAAATCTTTACAATGGAATAATAAGGCGTTTACAAGTGTACCAGAATAGTTACCTACCGCAGGGTGCACCACCATACCACGTGCCTTATTTACGATGATAATATCATGATCTTCGTACAATACATCTAATGGAATATCCTCAGGCTTTACCTCTACGGATTCAGGTTCGGGAATATCTACTTGAATGACCATGTTAGGGGTAAGACGAAGATTTGCCTTACCTACTTTGCCACCAACGGTAACGTGACCGCCTTTAATTAAGCTTTGAATATAGCTACGAGAACCTTCCATCTGTTCCGTCAAAAACACGTCTAGTCTCGTGCCTTCTTGTTCAGCACTAACAATATATTCGTTCATCCTCTACCTCTCTACAGTTACGTATTATATATAATATATGTCCGCGGTTTCAAAAATCTTTCAGCACCTTGAAAGTATCGATTATTCATGGTCTTCTTTCACAGTGAATAAATGATACACCACAAAAGCTACACCTACACAAATACCGATATCTGCAATATTAAAAATAGGCCATACACGGAAATCAAAAAAATCAACAACGCCGTGAATCATATAACGGTCAATACCATTACCAATGGCGCCAGAAACTAATAATGCAGATCCGATTTGCAATGTCCAAGGCCCTTTAGACAAGTGCTTCCAATAGTAAGCACATACACCAAGTAAAATGACCGCTACGAGCAAAAAGAACCAACGTTGATTTGCTAACATCCCAAAAGCAGCACCACGATTAATAATATATGTTAAATGGAATACATTAGGAATAACCGGTAACGATTCACCTAACAAAAAATGGTTCATTACATAATATTTAGATAATTGGTCTAATAAAAGCCAAATGATTAGTACAGTATAAAACAAGATTAACTCCCTTACTATAATATATATCTTAATAGTCCTATTATACTAAGTTACACAATTTTAGGCAAAATAAAAAGCCCCTCAATGAGGGGCGTGTTTTATTTGTGATTACTCAGCGGAGAGTATTTTAAAAGTTCATTTATCCGCGCCATTACTGTATTTTGTGCATTTTAGGTTGAGCAACGGTTAAGCAACCGTTTCAAATTTTGCAGAGATTTAAAGGGCTATTCGTTCTTAGTATCATCTTTTGTTTCACTAGAAATTAGTACCTCTTCACCATATAATCGTTCCATGCCTTGACGAGTTACAAGCCACATTTTTCCAGACTTTCTAAACTCACCTTCTAAAAATCCGTTCTTCACACGACCTCTACAGTTTTGTTTAAGAGAATCAGCAGTAACATTCCAGCGCTCTGCTGCTTCTTGTGTAGTCATTACATCATCTAGTTCAAATTTCAATTTTATCACCCTCTAACTAAACGTTTAATTGCTAGTATCAAAACAATAATAGTTACTATATTAATCAGCCATTCTAAATATTGCATAATTCACCTCGTTGATTTACAATGATGTTGAAAAGGTGGCGGGGCTTTCACCCGCCTGCTTTTTACTACTCCTTGCTAACAAGTTTTAGTATTGCTAGTGCCAGTACCAGTGGCGTAAACGCATTTGCTAAACTTGTTAGCTTTTCTATTATATCCACTTTTATCACCTCCTTACATTTTTATTATACCCTATATCGTGTACAAAAGCAAGTATTTATTTTGATTTTTACAAACAAAAATAGAGCCTACCAACGTAGATTTAATCTAGGTTAGTAGGCTCTTTTGTTTATAGTTGCGTGTATCCACCATTACACGCTATGGAGATAATTGGATCACCTCGATTTCATCGAATAGCGCCAGCTGCACCAATTAGAAAACCAATCACACCACCAGCGGCCCATGTATCACGTTGACGTCGCAAGCGTTGCTCTGTTCGTCTATTGTTCTTGATTTCGTTCTTCAATTCGTCTAATGAGTTCGAGGCTAGAGTTAAGCTCTGCTCTTGCTCTGTTATTTTGTTCGAGGCTTTCGCTAATTCTTGACCCTGTTTCTCGTTGATTGCTCTCAATTCGGTTAAGGCTTTCGCCCTCTCGCTGTTGATAATCCTCAATTCTTTTAATTCTGTTGTCTGCGTCACTGTTAAGCTGTTGGCTTGTTCCAATGATTTTGTTGAGCTCTCGATTGAGGCGTCGGCTATCATCAAGCGCTCTTTGAGTTTGTTCCAATCGCTCAATGACACGCTGATAGTTGGCTCTGGCTGTGAAATATCCACTTGCGAGGCTGCCAATGCCATAGAGGAACAGCACACAAATAGCACCAATAATAAGGCGCTGCATAGTAACCTTAGATTTAAGCGTTTCGAGGTATGTCTTAATCTTTGCATACATAATAACCCCCTTTAATCCAAATCATTCCATCGTGCATCATAGCCTCGCACATCAACATGCACGAAATCTTGATAGTAATAGCAACCAATTCCGTCTGCACCACATTCTTCGGCAATCTGTGCAAGATAGTCAACATCAATGCCATCGTATGTAATGTCTGCCGCTGTACCCTCAACATGCTGAGAATTAGAAACGCCCCCCACTTCCTCATTATGTTCAGGGCAACGGTAACCGCTATTGATATATAACGGTACCCCTAAACGTTCGCGAATAGCGTCTAACAAGTCCACCAAACGCTTGTCGATAATATGGTCCAATTTATTATGTCCATTCTCATCGACCTCATGACGATGGCAACTGCAAGCGAATTCATAATCATCAAAATGTGTGCCAATTTTCATTATATACACCTCTATTTCTGCTTTTAACGATAATTTTATAGTGCTTTTATCGCTATTTTTAAAATTAAAACATAAAAGCCGCACCACACAATGTAAGCGTGGCTTACAAACCTTTATTTCTTTAAAATCATGTCAATTTTACTGTGTACTATATCCAAAAGCCCTGCGATTGTACTATTTCCGCCGTCTCTCATATTCTCGAGGATAGACAGGAACTCAACTGAGCCAAGATATAGCCATACTAGATTTACGGCAAAGGCATAATTGCCTGCCATAAAATCAAAGCAATAAGCCCCAGCAGTTGCTAGGCAGTACGTGAGTACTTTTGTAACAAACGGCTTGCGCATATGCTTTGAGTTAATTAACCCCTTACCCCATGCAGCAGGAATGGCGATATATTTAGCATAACCGCTTATACTCTCTGGGCCAGCCCCCAAATCAATAAGCATTTTATAGCCGATAGCCGCCCAACGTGTGAGCAAGTCTAGGAATACCAGTATAATGAATATCCCTAGCACTTGCACATGTTTCAAGCCTAGCATATATATACCGATTTCTGCCACTAAAGCGAGTAAAGCTTTCATAGCGAATGAGTCTGTCAGTGTTCGCCAGGCCTCACATAGAAATTCTGTTATTACTTGCATTGTTTCCCCTTATATTACTATTAAAGTGTTTCTGTGGCGCTGTTTACATATTTGTTTTGGTTCATATCCCAAACAAAGTATGGATTGCGTTTATCACCCATACTGAAATAACTGAAGCGATAGCCTTCACCAGCAATACTAATATATAAGCCAGATACAGCGGTTTGACATTTGAATACTACTAACTCTGGGGTAGCTACATATTCATGCTCAGAGAATTGATGTACTGCCTCACCGCCTTGATTATTGAGTAGGCTGTCAGCGTTTAACAATAATACAACCTTTTTGTCAGTTTTAATTGTTTTCTTGGTTTCCGCAGTAACCTCCCATGTTCGCGGTGCGAATTTAAAAATAGAGGTTCCGTCGTAATTGGATACATCAATTTCTAACTCATCGCCAAATTTCTTATATACTACGCCATTGTCTGCGGTTTCTGTTTGGTCTGCAGTCGCATTTGTGCCTCTGATAATCAAGGTGGTTTGTTCGTTATCGTTTAGATCATAATATTTGAGCTCAATATTCTTAGGCCCAAATGGCTCGATAGTAACTCGCATATTATCACTTTCAAACTCTCGTTTCTCGCCGTTATTAATGGCAACTTTAAAATGAGGTTCTCCTGTGAGGTCGATATAATCTTGTCCTACACGAGGCTGAGTATATTCGAGTTGTCTGAAAGTAGCCTCTTGCAAAGAGCCGGTCTCGAACAGCTTCTCGATTACAGTAGTAATTACTGTGTCAACGTTCGTGTTTTCTAAGTAAATATTTTTAGATTTTAAAAGTTCCGCCGCACGTTCTGCACTGCCTGGCTCACCTTGAGGACCAGGCTTACCAATTGACCCCGGTTCGCCTTGAGGCCCTGGCACACCTTGCGGGCCTTGTACACCACGGATACTTTCAAGCCATTCACTTTCAGTACCTTTATACCCATGTGCTACTGCGATAGCATAGGCACTTTTGCCAGCACCATCAATGATAGGCAATACAATATCCTTGCCAAATTTCTCTAACAAAGGAATAACTGTTTCATTATCAATTTTTAAAGTCAACGTGTTATCCGCCATGATTACCCCCCTAATTATGCATAGAAATATCTTGAATAAGAGTTATTTTACCGTAGCCGATTTTAATATGCTCGCTATCGTTGTATAAGAAAGCGTCATATACGAACTCACGGCTTTGCAACTGTTTGGCTGCCGATACATCACCGCCGAGTGAAAATGTAACACTTTTTTTCTCTACGGCTGCCGCTAAATCAAATATAACCCCCTCATTAGGGCGTTTTCTGATTTTACAAACGCCCTTATATCGAGTGAGGTTCATATCGCTACCATCTGGCACCTCATAGCGGATATTGAAATCTTGTCCAGCGTGTAGCACGAAATCGTGTTTTATCATGTATGCCTCCCTACTGTTTAGCAATAACTAATACATATAATTCACCATAGATATACGATTTTGTGTAAAAATCGTTATTTTCGCTACTATGTGAGCTTTCTCCTTTAGCCTCTACTACCGCTCTGCGTTTGTCAGCAATACCTATATTAGATTGTGTTCTTTCATCCTTTTGCATATATACGCTACACCATCCAATATATCGAGCTTTTTGCTGGTTATATTCATCTTTGCTGATTTTATAAGGGATTTTATCCTCCCATGGACTTGGCACTTTGGTTTTATAATAGTTGTAATTACTATCAAAGTACTTCTCGGTAGTTATATACCCAACAGGAATAAATGAACATTGATTTTCTGTGAAGCCGTCAGGAATAGGACACCAATCACCATGCCGAACTTTATATATCTTGACATCTATATTCTTGATTTTAAAGCCAGCCTGGAAAATAGAGCTTGCGTCAATGCGTGAGGCTGTAATGTTAGCCCCTACGATATTGCCGTTTGCATCAATTTTAAATGAGCCGTTTGCATTCTTAAAGGTGCTGCCTGTAATAGAGCCACCCTTTAAATCGCCAATATTGGCGGTGATAGTTGATAAGCTATCGACTTGCATTTTATCGGCAGTAACCGAACCGGCTTGCAGCATTTTCTTAGTGATGATGTTATCATCAAACAACGCTTGTCCTGTAACATGTAGCAATTTACCGTCAATTCTAGTGCCTGCCGGTGTTAAATTGATACGGCTTATAATCTCTTGGCCGTCAAGGCTGTTGAGTGCATTACTTACTTTTAACTCGATACCGTTTGAGATTTGAGTTATTTGCGTACCTAAATTAGAGTTTAGATCACTAATACTATGTTGAAATGCATTAGCTTGGTCGATAAGTTTACTTTCGAAACCGTCAACGCTAGTTTTGACTTTTCCGACTTCACTTTTTAAAGCCTTTACTGCCTTATCCATATCAGATATGCCAAGTTCTTCCATATCTAGCAACTTACTGTCTATTTTAGCCTTTACTGTAACATTTGTTGCATCGGTTTTTGGCCCCTCACCAAAGATATCGACATAAGCAACACTGACAGAATATACACCTGCCTCTAAAGGAATGTTCATTACATTCGTTGATGTGAAATATATGGTGTTATCAACGTAAACATTAGCCCCTTTGCAACCGGCTGGAATAGATTGGAATATAACCCCTACGCCATTTAGATTGCCACTAACTTTAACGTCAGTCGGTTTAGGTGGAGCAGGCACGTTATAAGTTAATTCAGCAGGTGCCCCATAGCCTTTTGATGGGTTATGTGCATACAGATAAACTTTACCAGTACGATTACGCAGTATGCCACTATAAGTAGTGTTATTGCTTTTACCAATCAAGCCATCGTTCTGCCCTGTCCTTGTATCAAGTCGCAACTCATAGAAATCTATGTCAGCATTACGAACTTCAAGCCAGTTAAAATTGGCTTTATCACTAAACGTAATAGAAAAGCCTTGCGGTGCATTCGGAATTTCCGTTTTCATGGCTACAGTGATTGACTTCGTAACCCCTTGCGAAGTGTTTCCATGAGAGTCCTTGACCTTCAATTTCACTTCGTATGTATGCCCTAATTCGCATCCACTTACTGTGATTTGACCATTGCCGGAGCCGCCATATTTCCATGTGCCACTCGGCTCACGATACCACAATTCTACTGTGTCCAAACTGTTTATTGGCGGCACATCAAACTGAGCCACCACATCAAAGGAAAGGACACCATTGCCTATTTCGTAGTATTTAGTGAATAGGGTAAGGTTTGAAACTTCCGGAATGTAATAAGGCACAATAGTATATTGATAAGATTGAACCTCATCAAGTCCCTGTTCATTACTACCGAACAGATTTAACGAAGTGAACTTGAGATATATCGTCTTATTAATATCTTCCTTACGATAAGGGTAACGGAATAAAGCCTCATCAACTCTGACAAACCTTTCATTTGCATTGTGATTAATAGCATTAGTGCCATACTGTCCACGAACTAAACCTTTTAATGTATACCAATTATCCGGATGAGTTTCTACAGTTTCATAGCTCAACGCCTCGCCATTTATCCAACATAAGGTATTGGCACGTTCAGCATCGACATGAGTTCCGCTTTTCAATACGCCTTGATTGAGTACAACGTTACAGAAATCGCCATTTTGAGCAAAGCCGTACTTCAATTTACCCATTCTAGCTTGTTGCGTAATAGATCCTATACGACGATAATTCTCGCCTGTATCAGATACCCATACGGAGCAACCACCCCAACCGCTCGGAGCATTAACCCCAACGAATATCTGATTTCCACCTACATCGCCAACGGTTTGGAATATAGCAACATCATTTACGCTTGGTGCAGCTTGATTATAATCAATAAAAGGTCGCTCGTTCTCATGCACGTTGTATTTAGCCGGAGCATATGTGCCGGGCGGTTTACCCTCCGCAGTTATTTCCAACTGTCCGTCTGCTGCCTCAGATACAGAAGTTATAACGACTATCTGTTTATTTAGGCCACATAATTTGTCGGTAAGAGTAACAAGGTCGCCCGGTTCTAACCTACAGAACGCCCAATCTAAACGGAACGTATACTGATTTTTAGCATATAGCCGTTTCATAGCTAATTGTTCAGCATAGTATTGAGCCCTCGCCTTAGTGTACAGATAATGTGCAGACTTCTTGGAGGCCGGCTTTAAACCATTCTTTTGCACATCGGCTACAATCTCAAAAGCGACCGTCTCTTTCTCATAACCATTCGCACGATTAATAAATTCAACAGTCGCTTGATTATAACTTTCTGAGCTGTCCTTTCTCTTATACACAACTAACTGTCCGTCGCTAGCCGGAATAAGATCATCAGCATTTAAGTTATATTGAATTTGATTGTATGGACTCCATGTGCCGATAGGTTTATCGGCTAATGGTACGATTTTAAGTCTATCTGTAGACCAAAAGACAAGACTATTTGTAATTTCAGCTATATCGTTAATTACAGTTTGAGCCTTTGAACTTCTACTATCTGGAGGTGTACTGATAAGAATATCAGCTGCCTTGCAATATTCCCTGTAGTGTTCTAAGCCGTCAATATTAACATCGTCAATACCGATAGACTTCAACACATGCACAATATAATCGGCTGGGTTAACGTCTACCCCGTCGCCAGTTTCTAGCAGTTTACCTTTTATTTCAAAGTTGTATTGCGGTAAACTGCCACGTTCGCCTAAATCGACTACGCCTGCCATATAAGCTAAACCACTATAAGGCAACGCCTTTTCCGGATGCTTAGAGATTACATAAGGCCATGGAGCTTGTCCATAATCGCCTTTGTACGCAGTAAGCTCAATCTTTTCATTCGGATAATCGTATATTTCCTTATCTCGCCATACCTTTCCTATACCTTGTATAGGGCCCTCACATAAGCCAATCGCACATGCCACTGTATATGTGTAGGTTATTTCAGTATGCTTTGAGCCGCCACCCTTGCCAGTTCGTGTAGTGGTTTTGTGTTCATGAGGGGTAAAATCATCGTAATAAATAATATTGCCACTTAATCTTGTAGTGCCAAGTACTTCTGGAACTACCTCACCATAAGAGGCGGTATTTATCATGAAGTCGGAAATCATATCAGCACGATTGGTAGTATTCCGTCCTCGAAATAGAAAACCCATTATTTACCCCCTTTCCTAAACCTGTAAACCGCACGTAAGCGACTTTTGCCCTTTGCGTCATAGAATAATACATCGTCAATAGATGAATAGATAACGCCTAGATCAACAAACGCATGCACGACTAAATTATTGCCAACATAGATGGCACCATGAGAAATGCAACGCCCATATTGGTATAACAAGAAATCACCGATACGAATATCATCAATAGGAACTTCGTCAGCTACCTTTTGAACATACTTTAGATACTTTTCTTCTGAACGATGTAAATGCCATTCGTTAGAATAATTCTCTATTTCTAGCTCATCACGTTTCATTAGGCCACTATCAACAACTGCAGCAACTAACAAATAGGAGCAATCGACGCCAACACCATGAACCATAGTATTGTTTTGATACGGTGTGCCTATCCACTTTTTTGCAGCATCGGCAATCATTTCACCTGTTGTCAATTTCATCGTATCGTCTCCTTTAATGGAACATAAGGCGTTGCCCTATTCCTACTAAAATTATTGAACTTAGCCTTGCAAGTTGCAGGTGTTTTATCGCACCCCGGATAGATATATGCCACATCGCCAACATTAGGCGTTGTATTTGTGGCACTCATATAAACAATTGAGTTCGTAGCACTATCCATAATTTGAGTTGCTTGCCCTGATAGAGGTCCGCTTATCCATTCCATACCACCGGCAGTATAAAAGCCGTTTTCAAATGAAGTATCGACTTGCACATTATTAGTACCTATAACAGCGGTAACAGTAACACGCTTACGATATTTAGTAATATCAACGCCACACTCTTTGGAATATACAGAATAAGGACATTGCGGATAGTATCGTCTATTCGGATATTCAATATTAAGCCTTTGGACTACAGATTTTGCATTTATCTTCAACGCAAAGCCTCCGCCCTGACTAACCTCACAAATACCCTTGAATAGATCAATGCATTCGATTACATTCCCTTTATTGTCAAAGAAAGCACGTCTTAAATTTAACGTAGCACCGTCTAAGCCACCATTATGGGCAACAGTCAGAACAGGAACACCACCAATTTGGTCGGACTGATTAGCGGTTATTGTAACGTTCAACTTATCAACGCTAACAGTACTGGTTGTAGAAATCTTTTCACGCACAATAATTGGCCCATCGCCCTTGTATGTGTTTCCTCCATAGCTAACATCAATGTCAGTATCGGCCCAGTAGTAAGAAATGCCACTTTTAAGCCTTAACTCATACAAGTCGCAAGATACAAATGTCTGTGAGTTGCTTAAATGAACGCTTAATGCCTCGCTAACTTGTTTCATTTATAATCACCTCACCGTAACCAATTTAAACGATTTAGACTTAAATACGTCTTTAAAAACGGCCTCGTCCGTATAATCACCACTGAACATGACTTTCCAATAGTAAATGTAATCAGCAGTAATAATAGCAGTAGGCGACACCCTAACACCTGCAGCCAATCTTATAACGCCTTTATCTGATACGGCATTAACTTGCGTACCATTAGCGTATAATTTTAGGTTCTCAATATGTGCTACTGGCTCCCTAAAATCACCATACAAGCGAACTGCTTGCCATTCAGATTGTGCACCAGTTCCAAGCCTTACGCCTTTCTCCTCATGGTCCTCGGGATCTAACCATAAGAACGGAACAGTACCACCCTTTACAGATGCATAAAAGCCCATAAGACGCTTATGTTCTTCTGGGCTTAGTACTGCAAATTCTGTTGTAATGGTATATTGAGGGTATTGCCAAGTCGTCATGGTTCGTACTCGACCGCTCCCTGTACGTTTAATCTTAGTGTCCCATTTTTGAGCCTTTGTAGACTTCCACGCAAGGGTTCTAATATCTGGGAATTTTAATAAATCAGCCATTACCATGTCCCCTCCGTAGCCACAAATTCCCTATTTTGATTAACTAAAAACTGTCGCAAAGAACGACCTGCCGAATTCTCTAACCAATCACCAAACGAATGAGCGTCCATAGCAGATACGTTGAATGTAATGCCACCAGTAGCACCACCACCGGCACGTGCTATGCCTGCACCCATTTCGTCATATGTGCTTTCACTTAGAGGTAATACGGCCTCTTTGTATTTGCCCTCGCCAATTTCAGCATAAGTTGAGCCATAGGCTACACCACCGTTTGCCATTTTAGGTAAGTCTAATTTTGCGGATCCTAACGATGCAAAACTTGTTGCACCATTAGCAAGCGAAATCCCTGCTCCTGCGGTAGTATTGGCAGTCCACGCAGCCATGCCAGCTGCAGCACTAGCACCAAATGTTGCCATACTAACTTGTTGAGCCAATGCAGACCACGCCGGATATTGAGCGTTAGCCGCAGCAATACTGGTTGTAGTCTCTTGCGATTGCATCATTTTACTGAATACGGCTTTTTTAACCATCGCCGCTATCCAACTTGCGATAAAATCTGCAATAGTCTTTAAAATAGCTTTACCAATATTTTGAATGGCAGTCATTAAAGAGGTAGTACCTTGAATAAGACCTGAAATGCCACTTTGCATGCTGTCAATGCCTGCGTTTAAAGCGTCAATTAATAGTTGCTGTCCATTCCAATGAGCGTCGATTGTGGCTTGTTTCCACTCCTCCATGAGCTGTTTTTTTGCGTCGTAGTGCTGTTGCTCTGCAATATATTCATCACTCAATGCAGCTTGTAACGCATCGAAGTTTTGAGTTCGCATAGCCTCATCAATAGCATACTTTTCGTTAACTAGATCAGTATGTTGTTGTAATGCCTTTTTATTGAACTCATCTTGTGCCGCTAACAACTCCTCGTTTTTCATTTTTTCATAGGAGATTTGTCCGTCAGCACTCATTTCGAATTCAACACCTAGTTGTTTTAACAAGTCAATATGATGTTGTTGCTCCATTTTGTCCATTTTCATGAACTTATCGACCATGTCTGCATAACGGTCCTCGATTTCGTCAATGGCATTTTCATAGTCATTTTTTAACTGCACGGCAGGAGATACATTACCTGTACTATCTTTACTTGCAGTTTTAAACGCAAAATCTTGTTGCATATCACGGATACCAGTTTCAATGGCACGTAGTTTTGTCATTTCCTCCTGTTTCGCCTTGATACGCTTTTCTGCATAAACTTCATCAAGTAGTTTCAAGTCCTCGTGGTAATTTTCATTAGCAGTTTTTGACTTTTCAAGTTCTTCTCGCTCCTTTTTGTATTGAAGTTCGATTAACTCTACTTGGTGGCCTTGCATTTCCAAGAAAGATTGCAAGATTTTTTCGTGAATTTGTTTAGCCTCTTTCGCTAGATCTTCACCCTTGCCACCTTTACCGCCTCCACCGCCTTTGCCACCGGAGCCACCACCGGAAGTGTCGCCACCTCCACCGCCTCCGCCACCTCCACCGCCTCCGCCACCAAGTTCGCCACCTCCACCGGATAAGCCTGATGTGATTTGGCCCATAATATCACCGGCAGTATTGACGATACTTTGTGCAGTATCAGCAGAAATCGTGTCTACTTGTTGAATAGCAGTAAACGTGCCACCAAAGAACTTTGCAACCTTATCACCAACGCTATTTAACTTTGCGATAAGCCAGTTAAGGGCCTCAATAATCTTATTAACACCCCAAACGGCTGTATGAACGATTGTTGAGAATACCTCGCTTAGCGTTTCACTAAAACCACCTGCCGCAGCCCTAGAAAGACCAAATACAGCGACAAGCGTCATTAATGCACCTACAAATATAGGGATAGGGTTTGCCATCATAATTGCATTAAGAATTGCCGTAGCACCACTCAATGCAAGTGTAGCCACCTTCGCCACACCCATCGCAACCGCACTAGCAATATTTGCAGTCCTAATAGCCATAATTACGGCTTGTGTAGTCATTGCAATAGCCCTAAAAGCACCAAATGCAAGACCTACCGCACCAATAGCACCGCCCAAAATCACACTTGCAGCAGTAACCAAAGTTGTGCGAACAGTCAATAAAGCAAGCATTGTATTATGACTCGCAATAATTGCCTTTTGTGCTAAAAACGCAGCACTCACACCAATAATAGCGGCAGTAATCAAAGGCATGGATGTAACAAACAACTGTACAAAACTAGATACGATATTTTTAATAGTGGTGATAACCACGCTTAGGCCACTAAAAGCACCCTTAATAATTGCTATTGATACTTGTGCAGCTGCAGCTACTACTTTAAAAGAAAACGCCAATTCGTTTAACACGCTCATAAATGCATCGGAACTTGTCATATTGCCCAGTTCCTCCATTACTGGTTGAAACGCTGCAATAAGATCATTCTGCAATTTAGTTCCTATATCTTGGAATGTCATAGGAATTTCTGCGAATTTTGCGTTTGTTTCCTCTGCACTATTAAATAACGCATTTTTGATAATGTCAGCAGTAATAAGACCTTGCGAGCTCATTTCCTTTAATTGCCCTACAGATAACCCCATTTCCTGTGCGATACTTTGTGCCAACATCGGAGCATTTTCCATAATAGAACGGAATTCGTCGCCCTGTAACTTACCTGCTGCCATAGCTTGCGTTAACTGGTACATAGCGGATGTAGTTTCTTGTACACCTGCACCTGCAATTTTAAATTGCTTATTTAACTGTTCAACAAAATAAATGGCCTCATCGTTGGAGGTGAAAGCGTCTTTTGCTAACATATTTAATTTTGCCACGCTATCAGCCATATCTAAAAAGCTACCACGTGAACGATTGGCGGCAGAAAATACCTTATCCATAATTTCGGCGGTACTTTGACTACCGTCATTGATAAGATCAATACGAGCCCTTAATTGCGTTAATTGGTCCGTTGTCTTAACTGCACTAACAGCCATATCTTTTAACGCCCTACCGGCTGCCTCAATGCCCATCGCAGCACCTGCAAACGCAGCACCAGACTTTGCAGCGTTCATAAGCCCCGGAATTTCAACCCCAAAGACCTTTTGAGCTTTATTTCTTACGCTATCAAGCGAATTAGAAATGCTTTTGCCTAGTGCTTGCTCAGCTTTCCTTGCTACTCTATCAAGTGCCTGTTCAGCACCATTAGACGAGCCAACAATTTTGACATTAATTTGACTTTCGGCCATATGCTATATCTCACCTCCCTCTTGTCTGAATTCTTCCATGAATAACTTTTCTTCGTTTTTGCGTTTAGCCAATGTCATTGGATGTAGTTGTTTCATAATATCTTCAACAGTCAATTTTCGCTTGCCTGCGATATGTACATTTGTCATTAGGCACGCAAAATACGCTTGCTTACGGTCCTCTATTTCCGTTCTTAACTCATAACCCTCGGCAAGTTTGTAATATTCCATAGGGCTTAAATTCATGAATTCCCACGGTTTAAGATTAAGCGGACCATACGCCATGCGTTCGGCTTTCGTTATCCATACTTTAAAAGAGGGGGCGGTGTCGCCCCCTCTTAGTTTTTTGTTTCGTTTTCAGCCTCAACCTCGGAGCGTGCTTGCTCATCGGCCTCATCTGGGAATAATGCGTAATATGCAGCCTTACCAAATACACCACTACCAATAAGTGCTTGCACAATTAACTGTACAAGGTCTGCATATTGGACTGTTCCCTCGTCAAAGAGTTCTTGCAATTTATCTTGGTAATAGATGTAATCACGCTTTTTGCCGTGGTGTTTCATACCTACGACCAATGCAGTGATAAGCTGATTAAATGTCATTGTGCCATTTTGTACCGCTTTAAAAATAGGCTCACCCCATAGCTGTTCCAACTCAGCAATACGACCAATGCTGAAATAGATAGTTTCGCCCATAGCGAATAGATCACAATTAATTTTTTTCATGTTAAAACACGCTCCTTGTTAATAGTTAATTAGGCTTTTTTCAATTCAGACAATGGACCTGCACCGTTCAAAGTGCCTTTATAAGTAGCCACATCATCGTGTGGAGTACTTAAGGACAATTCTGTAATAGCTGCATATCCTGTCATATAAGACTTGTCAGGATATTCAAATTTTAAATGAACTCTTTCATCATTTAAAAACGCTTTTTCAAGCAATACAAGGCTTTCTTCGTTTGGCATAAGTAGTGTTTCAAGGTCGATAGACCATTCTTTTTGGCCCGGAATAGTAAATTTCCAACCGCCACTGTCTTTACTAGATGCGTCGATAGAGTCAGCCTTACGAGATACATCGCCACTACGTTGACCGCCCAAGATAAGCCATTCAGCATTCGTAGTTTCGTCAGTGCCTACATTTAAGTAAATAAGATAATTCTTGCCGGCTGTAGGCATTGCGGTTTGAGCCGGTTTATATAATTTTTTTGGTGTTGCAGCTGGTGCCATTAAAAAATACCTCCGTTAGTTTTCTCTTTTAAATCAATAAGGCGAACCATAAAGCGATATTGCGTACCAACTAAAGGTCGCACACTATCATGGTCGCCAACTTTACTTGTACAAACTAAATCTATAATCTGATAGCCAGTGTTTTGTAATATACATGCAGTTTCATCTAATTCACCACAACGTTTGCGTAGATCATTAATAATTGCCTCGAACCTATCCTCCAAGTTAGCTATTAATTCATAACCGACTTGTAAATCTGGGTTATCATTTCTCCCCCAAACCTCGATATATAGTTCTTGCTCTAATTCAGATTGAATGGAGTTATCACCCCTCGCAGTTTCCCCACGAATAATCATAATAACGCCATTTTCATCAACTTTCGCTGCTTGTGGTCGCATAGCACCTAGCATGACATTAAATGGAGCGCCGCTATTGTCGATAGTAGATTTAATATGTTGCATTAATTCTAGCCACATATTACCCCCTATAGATTTCAACAGAACGATATCCTTTGTACTCTGTAGGGTTGCCTGTAAGCTGCCCTGGTGTTATTCGCGATTCCAATAATTTAATACGAGCTTCATAGTATTCTAATTTTTTAGAATAGAAGTCATCCGTCGAACCATTGTTAGTATAACTTCCTGGTAAAGCATACGACTTATTAACGCAGACTTCTCGATAGATATATGCAAGGACTAATTCATCGATAGTAAAACTACGTATAACTTTATCCTTTGACACACCTAATCTATCCGCAAGTACATATAGCCATTGTTCTGCTTTGGATACAGCGGCCTCTGTTACCTCTTGCGTTAGCAATTCATCCCCTAATAGGCCGGCCATATCTTCAAAATTATATAGCATACAGTACTCCTTATATTTCAAAACTTAGCGTAATCTCATCTTTTACTAGCCCTTGTGCCACATCATCTAGTGCAATATCAGTATATCTAGAAAAAATACTAGTAATATTTGAGACATTATTTTGCAACGCTTCATACAAAAATGGATCTGGGGCAGTCCCAGGGTGAACCACTTTCCTAGCAAATATAAACCCATTACCGCCTTGTGGTACGAATCTCAATATCTTCTTAAAATGCGGCCGAATTACATGTGCTGGTGTCCCTGCATGTACAAAAGGGCCGTATTTAGCGACATCACTATCAATAAATACAACCCCTTGCATTCCACTATTAGAAATTCGATAATCAACAGCCTTTTCTAAATTCCCTGTTCTCGAGGTAAATCTATGTTTCTCCTGTGCAGTATCTCGAACTTCAATAGTACTCGCTTTTACTGCCTGACAAATACGCTTGTTGAAAATATCCTGGCTATTCACCGGTGCTTATTTTTTTACTACCACCTTTACTGCCTTTTGTAGGCTTTTCAGGTGGTTCAGTATCTGCAGGTGGTTCAGTATCTGCAGGTGGTTCAGTATCCTCCGTTACAATTTCATATCCATGTTCTACAAACCACGCAATATGATGAGCATCTTCAGTAAATCCTTCACCATTAACAAAAGGAACATTGCCAGTTTGTCCTGTATAATCAGGCACTGGAGATTTTATAATCGGCATATTGGGCCTCCTTATTTAACTTTAATTTTGCGGAATACACCTGCAGCTTTAGATGCTTTTAATGCAACCGCGGCAACCATTTCGACCTCGCCTTTCTTTACAGCTCCGGAAGAGGTGAAGTCAGGGAGCCATAAGTTAACCACATTATCGCCCGCAAGAGATACGCCGTGGAAACCATCGAGGCCAAGGCGTGCGACATATAAAGAAGTTTCACCTTGACCATTAATACCTACTACAGGATCATTGCTACCAGCTTTGGTACCAAGGTCAACTAATGGTGTAATGCCGTAATATTCAACTTGTTGTCCGAATTCATTTAATTGAGTAGAGTACATCGCAGAACGTCTAGCTACTGCTCGAATTTTAGCGATCAATTTAGAGTTGCCCATAATGGCAGATGGCGCACCATCCAAGCCTAAAAGGAATTCATCGAGTTGGTCTAAGAATGTCTTGTAGTTTGCATCAATAGCACCACTATCAGACAAATCGATAGCTGCTGTAGGTGTATATTCAGTAGAAGAACCTAAAAGCGCCTTGTCTAAACCATCAAATGCTTTAGCGTTGGTACCTGTATCCCCATTAATAACTGTGTCATTAAACAATGCAGTTGCAGCCTTGACCTTTTGCTCGATTTGTAATGTTACTTCATCAACAATACCGCCCATTTTAGCGATTACACGGTCGATTTCAAAGGATCCGCCGAATACTTTCAAATCAACAGTATGACGTTTACGAGTTACACTTTGAGGTGTGTATTCAGCATTAATATCGCGGAAATCTGCGGTTGGTTGTGTTAATAATCGAGTATAACCATAGGTTAAAGTACCGCCACCGCCAGTAGGAGATACAGCATCATCAAATGTTAAGTTTTCAAATAAAAAAGACGATTTACGGAATTCATCAATAACTCCCATTTGTAAATCGTCTTGTACGTTAAGTTTTGCTTCAGCTAATGTAATTGGCATTAGTTTATTCCTCCGTTATTAGAATTTATAAAATTTATTGAGTTTCAATAGCAGCCGCTACGGCCCCTTTTAAACCTACTGGCTTATTACCGCCAGAATTGTTGCTTCCTGCACCGCTTGTGCCTGAGCCACTTCCGCGTTTTTGTACATCTTTAATTGCATAATCTTTACCTTTTAGCCATTCATCTACACAATCGTCAATAGTTCCGCTAGTACCATCAGGCTTAATATATCCATAAGTACCATCTTCGTTGACTTTGATGTTACCAACAATCAGCTTTGAGAATTCTTTAGGATCCATAGCGTTACGCTTCGTCAAAGAATCAACCACGGCTGCAGAAATTTCAGACTGTACACGTTGTGCATCAGCATTTTCTCTTGCTTTACGCTCGGCCTCTACAGAATCCTCCAGGGTTTTAATTCGTTGCTGCATAGCTACAATACCTGCATCATCTTTAACCCCTGTAGAGGTGATTTTTTCTAGCTTGCCTTGCGCATCAGCAAGCTCACGGTCGGCGATTTCTTTTGCCGCTTTTGCTGCTTTCGCCTCATCATTCTTGGCATTAAATTGACTCTTGGAAACGTAGTTTTCACCATAATCCTTAGTCACTGCCTCTGCCTGTTCCTCCGTTAACCCTAACTTAATTAGTTCCTCTTTTGTCATCTGTATGACCTCCTGTAAAATAAGCTTTCCCTCTTCGCTTTATTTTCGTGAGCCACACCTCACGACCGCGGTCTTGTTCTTTTACGCCTGCAATACTAAAAAGGCAAATAAAAAAGCACCTGCATAAGCAAGTGCTTGATTGATTAAGTTTTAAATTTCTCGTATTTCTACGATTTCACTGGCATACAATTCATATTCGCCAACATATATTGATGCTTCATCAGGCTCATTATTCACGCCCGATGTAAACGAATCCAATTTGCCAGTAATAATGTCACCGTCAACGAATCTGACTGATACATTTTCTGAACGAATCTCATTATAGCGTTTATAAAGTTGTTCTTCTGTCATTTTCGTTCACTTCCTTTTGGTACTATATGAATACCCTTTCCTGATACATGTACAGTTGCAAGGCTTGTTTTCTGCTTTGTTCCTCTACTTACATTTACATCATACCCAATATGAGGGGATATATCAACCATTATTTTATGATTCCAATCGCCCTTTCGAGTAAACCTAATACCACTATAAACGCCTTCCTGTATCGCCTTTATAACATCAGCATGAGGTATTTCATGGCTATAATAGCTTTTATTTTGCGTTTTATCGTAAAGCTTACCACCTTTTATATGCATGCTTTGCCGCATCACATAACTACTATTAAAGTATGGTGAGTTAATGTAATCAATAACACGATGTCTAACATCATCTATTGTTTCAAACTCCCGACGCTTTGAAAGATCCTCAATATTAATTTTTCCATTCTTAATATAATCTTTCAACGACTCAATAACAGGCAGTCTGCTTTTGAATACAGCACCATCCCACCCCCTAGCTTCCTCAGTCCATGATGCGTTCCCATTCATTACTAAATTGCGACCATTTACGCCTAAAATGCGCTCTTGTTCCCTCTTTGGTAACGACTTCAAATACGCTAGCCCTCCAGCTTCTATATTTGGCTTGGCTGATGCAGTATCAATCATGCCTTCTATAATTGGCTTAATTCGGCATATACAATGCGGATGTGCAGGTAAATGAGGAAATTTATCCTTAGGGTAAATGCCTTTCCCAAGTCCATATAAATCAGCATTTGCATAAACGTCACATATATCAACCACAGGATGTCGTGTGCTCAATTTCCATTGAAATGCAACTACATCAGGATCATCCATATGCCTTGCAATTTCACCCTCTGCATATGCACGAGCCCTTTCAGTTCTAGCAATACGTTCAGCATGATAACGAGCCTTTTCTTGAGTGGCAACGTATACTGCACGACTAACAGATGCAGCATTGCCTTTTTCTATTGCTTCTATCAATTCAGTATAGGCAGCACGCATACCAGACGTAGTGCGTTGTTCTATCAGACTTCTAACACGTCGAAGTTGATACTTAACAGCTTTTCGTTCTGCTTCATTAGTAGGCAATGTAATATTTAGGCCATTAATCCGTTTTAAAAATTTAGGTAATTCGGCTTTATCAATAACCGTATCAGTCCCATAGCCATCAAATAATGCTCGTGCGGTCTCAATCGTACTATTTCCTTTAGACATAGCATCTTGAATCGTAGTAATAACTTCACGTTTTACGGTACCTGATGCATTATGTAGCCTATCAGATAAGTTTAATCCATCAGGTGCCCATGCCTTTTGCATTGCCTTTGAAATGGTTTGTAATTTATATGGCATGCCTGCGATTATTGCACTTTTAACTGCATCACTGGTTACACCTATGTCTACACCATATCCCCTAGCACACTCCTTAACCAACTCATTGATTAACGTGTCTTTCATTGCTTCCATTACAGGATATTTTTGATATGCTTCTTTAACAGCATATTTAGGCGTATGCCCTTCGTCTAATAATCGACGTACTTCGGCTTCAAACTCATCAATTATATCGCGTATGACACGTTCGGTATGCTTATTCATCTAGTCGCTCACTATTCTCATCCGGATTTTCTCCATTTGAATACATGTCATCTAATACTTCTTGCTGTGCAGTAGCTTCCACTTCTTTAACAATGGCATCATATACATTGCCGTCAATATTAGGCATATATCCATCAAGGATGCGTTTAAGCACTTCAACATAATATGTTTTAGATTTAAACCCTAAATCAAGAGCTTGTTGTCCTTGAGATAAGCAATCAGCTACATCATTAATGTCAAAGTCCCTTGGATATTCGCATTTATAATTCAACTGCTCGCCAGTCCACAATTCATATAATGCAATAATGGCTTTCTCTGCATTTTCACACTGTACAGCGAAGTTTGCTAGTCGTTGATTTGTTCTTTTGAATGCCCACTGCTTAGCAACCCCTGATTTTTCCTGCTGAACCCCTACTACAGAATCAACACCACCTATGCGGTACATTTCTTTAATTTCCGCTTCCTTTTCTTGCATGATGATCTGTGCCGGCCCATTATCTGGAGCAATAAAAGCAGGAGGATGACTGGCCTCTGATGGATATAGTAGTACATTGTTAACGCCCAAGGTTAAATCTTCTATACCTTCATCCGATGGCATGGTTAAAGTAGAAAATGTTTGAGAGTTCAAAATCTGTGTCAATAAACTATCTAAATGATAAACTCTATAGTTCTTTTGTGCTAACGAATAGAACTCTGGATGCGGTAATATAGTTGTTTTCTTAGTGCTACGGCCAAACCATTGCACTACGGGGACACGTCCTAACCCATGTTCACCTTCATTAATAATACCTCGCCCTTTATCACGAATGGTCCATTTTGTATCTGTCCATTCATAATAAACTGTTGAGCTACCTCCATTATCATCAGTAATAATCGTTCTATATTCGAATCTAATTATTCGACCTTTGTCATCCAGTTTCCAACCAGTCACATTACTAGGTTCAACTGAAGTTAAATACGGTAACCGTCTATCACGTACATTATCAGCCAAACTTTCACCAAATTCTGCTTCATTGTTAACAATGACATACACAACACCATACATTTTGGCAACCACAGCTTGTTGCTGAATGTATTCTTGTAATGATGTACCTAATCGATCGGCATCTGTTAAAAACACTTTGAATTTAGCCGTTTCTTTATACTCTCTTCGAATTTCATCATTAAAGATAGGATCTACATTCGCATTAATAATCGCTGCTGTATGATTAGAATAGCTTGATAACTTTTTACGGAAATTATAATTGTCTATGCTTTCTCTTGGATGCTGTTTTAAACCACGACCTAAAGAGAATATCCCGGACCCATAGTACGCATCATGTAATAGCTGGTATGCATACTTCTGTTCGTTTGTAATAAACATATAATGAAGTTCCTCCTAATAAATATCAGAATTGATGGATTTAATAACAGGCGCATTCAAACGTTCAACAACGCCTGTCGTTGCGTCTTGAGCATCATCATGTGCATTCTTGTTTTTTCGTTGATACTTATACATTGATGTATAGTATTCTGGCCAGCGGTCTCTAAAGTTAACTGGGAATAAAACATAATCCATAACTTGTGTAGAATTCGATAATATCCTAGCCTCCTTATTTTTGCTTTGGTGGAATGCTGTAATCTTTGTTCGATTATCTGGATACTTCTCTTTTAATATTCGTTTAACATTACGAGCAAAACCACGTCCGCCATTATTAGATTCTATATCTGCAATATTGACATGGTTTTTATGTAATAAGTCTGCCGTAGATTCTTCTGTGACCTCCATAGGGGCATCAGTAAATAATACATCAAGCACATATGCATAGTCTTTATATACGCCATAAGCAATAGCACATAAATAGTCTTCCCCAGTGTCCGCAGAATCGACATATGCCTTTATTGTAGTAAACAAAGGATATCCTTTATCATCTTTAGGAATATCATCATAAGTGCTGAAATATGTATATAACCTACCTTTTATATCAATAGGTAATTGCTGGTAATTGGCAGATGCAATGTCTTCGCCCATTGCCCTGCACTTCTCTTGGTAGCTTTCATAAGACAATACATCATCGCACAACATAGTACCATCGTCTTGCAAGGCTTTCATGGTTATTACCTTGGCTTTATCTCCAAAGTGTTCGATGGCCCTACCGGCTAGATCATCACTAGCCCAACGAGTCATGATTATGATTATCTTTCCGCCTTCCTCTAAACGTGAAAGCATGGTATTAGTGAACCAGTCCCAATGCTTGGCTTTTGTATTTTCGTTGTAAGCCTCTTCGGCGTTCTTGATAATATCATCAATGATAAGAATAGACGCACCAAAACCTGTAGCAGTACCGCTTGGAGATGTAGCTAGGTAAGAATTATAACCGCCCTCTAACGACCACATATCCATGGAGGCATCGCCACGTTTAATACGCACGTTAGGGAATATGTCTGTATATACAACTCTGTTTGCGTCTGCCTTTACTTCCTGAATATCATTGCGGACATTCTTTGCAAAGGTAGTGGATAGAGTCGTATTATACGAACCAGTCATAATCTTTTCTACAGGGTTTTTGCCTAATATCCATTTAACTGCCATCTGAGCTGTGCGGCTTTTACCGTGCCGAGGTGGCATATTCATTATTAGAACTTTTGCGTCCGGATCTTCATAGAACTCTTGCAACGTATCGCACAATTCGACTAGGTAGTCTCTGTCCTTCCTATAAAAGTCTGGTGCTTGCAAGTGGCAATAATAAAAAAACTCACGCCTAGCCAATTCATATTTGAATTGCTGCATGAGTTCCGGTGTGAGTTTCATACCCTCACCCCTCTTTATCGATTAGCTTTTTAAGTTCCTCTGTTGTTACACCTTCAAGAGGATTGCTTTGAACAGTTGTATTGACTTCCATTTCAGTTTTATCAGTCTGTCCAAGAAATTGCTTGCCAAGAAATATTGCCATTGCTGCAGATCTATCGGCCAGCTTCCACTGTTTTCGTCGTAAGCTAATCTTTCCTACACTTCTCTTTTCGCGGAAAATGTCGGAAAAAGTCTTTCCATACGTACGTTTGCACCATGCATTTAAGGTCTTATCAGAAACGTTTAAAACGAGAGTGATTTCCTCTTGTGTGGCTTGAATCTGACACATTGCTTCAAACTGACTCTGATTTATCACTTTTTTCGGTCGCCCCATTTTAGCCACTATCTCACCCCCTAGCTACTTCAGAACCCCTTTATTTTGTTTATACTTTCCGCATTCCTTATGTACCTTTGCGGTGTTTGTCTTTACTAACGAATGTGATGGTGCATACGATTTGCACATGTGATCAATATGAATTCCATTAGCCTTGCACCAACCTTTCACATTATTAAGACACCGTCTCTTTTCACAATACACATCAGTCAATCGCATTCACCTCACTTACTCAAATTCGTATGCAAAAAGACCACCTAACCATATAGATTAAGTGGTCTTTCGCTTTAGTGTTCTAGGTTTCACTGTGTCGTTGAGAGATAGAGTATTTGTTTTCCTATTAACTCACACTATCATTATAAATTGTCAAGAATGACATGTCTATGACAGTTTTATGACAATTTTGTATTGAGTCCTATTACGCCCCATAGAAGTACGGATAGTTCTTCTATTCCTCTTGCAACATACCTATGGATAGTACGTACATCCGGCTTTTCAGGGAATGATTCAGCAATCTCTTCTAATGTTTCGCCATCAATATAATAACGTCGCACGCATTCACAATACTTAAATTGTTTCTCGCTGCATTTCTCAGCATAGATGTCTAGCATGTTATTAACATGACGCATCATTAGCGCCGTCTTCTCTTTACTTTTAACGATTGCATTTACCCTAACGATACTATTATCGTCGAACATATCTGCCAATAATTCATTTAGCCATATATCCTCGGCTTGTGTCGAATCCGCGATAGCATTGTCTACGTATGACTGTAACTGACTATAATGCTTAAGCAGCTTGATCGTGTTGTGTCGAAGTTTACGACCTAGCTGTGCATTTTCTTGTTTGGCTAATTCATAGTAAGTTTTAGTGGCCACTTCGGTGGCTAACCTAATGATTTTTTCAATTTCGTATTCATTCAAATACATCTCCCCCCCTTATAATTTTGTAGTTTAGTCCGAATTGTGTTTTATTCCAGCTTTATGAAGATTGATTCATTAACGCATTAAAACGTTCTTATACATATGAAATTTTGATTTTTATAGCTATTCGCGACTATAAGAATATACTCATATGTTCTGTGATATGTACAATCACAAAATCATCATCGTCATTTATAATCTCATCAGCCATAGTCCCGATGAATTTCCTATTATCATTTTCTAGCACTCCTGCAGTTTGTAGTCCATCAAGAATAAACTTTTTAGCGAACGCTATATTGTCAGGGTCATGCCTGGTTGATGAATGCCATTCAAATAACAGGTCGACTTTACCATCAACCGATTCTATCTGTTGTGATAGGCATTGCTCTTTGACTTGCTCGGTGCATTTCTTTTTCATAGCGGCGGCTGCTATAGTCGAACCACGCTCACAGTCAATATACTCATTCAGTGTTGGGAACCGGTTATGGGTTTTCTTTCTAAACCTAAACTGACATCGTAGGAGAATCTTCATCGGTGCGATTCTCCATTGAATATAGCCTCTTTATACTCCCCTCGTAAGCGGTCGTATATCCTTTGACTATAATTTTCTGCAGTCCAGGTCTCGCTATAATTCGTAGTAAGAATTATAGGCTTCATGCGGTTGTAGCGATCAATAATAACGCTTTCAACCTTAGATGCTACCCAGTCAGACTTTGAATATTCTGCTCCAAAATCATCAAGCAATAACAAGGGAATATTTCTAAGTTTTTGCTCATAGCTCAGATAGGCTACATTATCACCCTTAGATAACGTAAGCATATTATCCAGTAGATTTGGCATTGAAATCATTAAGCACCCTTTACCTAGTCTCATAGCTTCTTTTAGAAGGCTAACTGCAATAGATGTCTTGCCTGTACCAGCTGGGCCCCTTAATATGAGGCCCTTGCCAGACTTAAGATTTTCTTTTAGGTTATGAGAGTACTCCTTAACCACAGCATAGGCTTCAGCATTTTCTTTCGGGAAACTACCATGTTTGCGTAACCACTCAAAATCCATATCGTAATACCGCTTAGGAATTCCAACTGCAGCATAGGTAGTATTAACATTAGTTTGAATGACTACTGGTTTATCATAAATTGGATAAAAGAACTCATTTTTTACCGTGGACCCTTTCATATTCCGCTTGCCAGTCGACTTGCTCGTCCTTTCTCGAAGAGCCTCTATTGCTGCTGTTACGTTTAGTGGTTCCAAAATCTTTATTCACCTCCTTTTTTAAATTTCCTGCTGTAACAGTTTCAACATACTTGATACTATTACCCCCGTTATCGGCCGTGGTATTGATAGCAACAATAACTCGTTCCTTACCATATGATTCAACTAGATCATCTAACCGTTCTTTAATAGCAGGTGATACAACTCCAATTGATTTCATATACAATTCGTAAATAGGTTTATTTTTTACTTCATCATCGTCAAACATAGATAGAGGATTTTCATCTTCACGCGCGCGCGTATCTCTCTCTATATTATTAATTTCCTTTCCTTTCCTTTCCTTTTGTTCGTTTTGTTCAACGACCGTTGAAGTTCGTTGAACGGTCGTTCGATTTTGTTCCTTTTTTCTGCGAGCTTCTCCACTTTTAATGCCTGCGAGCCTACGTTGCTCCTGCTTTTTCTCAAATTTACTTCTTCGCTCTTCTTGTCTGCGAATTAAACTAGGAGACCAAAAATACTCGTCATCACATTCAAGCAATTCAAAATCACAAATTAACGAGTTTACGAACAAAAATGATTTATTTGAACAAAAGAAAGTGCGTTCATTTTCGTTCAACGGTCGTTCATTTTCGTTCAACGGTCGTTCATTTTCGTTCAAAATTCCTAGTTCTTTATCAAGAGCTATAAATGTGTATTTTTTAAAAGGCAGTCTGTAGTCCTCAGATGAAGCTAGTTTTTCAATTAATTTCCACCACCAGGCATATGAAATAACCCCAAACTCTGACTCCATTGCCACGATTTTAGGATCATTGCTCGCATTAACATCGTGGCTGAAGTAATATACATCTTTGGCCATTCATCATTCCTCATCTACAAATAAATTATCCTGGGCTCGACGTCCCATAATGAACTTAATGCATTCATCAATTAAATCTTGAACTGAGATAGCAAATGTAGAGTCTGCATATTCAACATTTAACCAGTCCGTTTTAAATTTAAAT
>OBWG01000390.1_pt1 | contig 33250 bp, 29 predicted proteins | sample 1495221 | NCBI WGS metagenome assembly OBWG01 (sample SAMEA2580053, study PRJEB22360) | human gut metagenome | reverse complement strand
GGAAAAAGACACGGCTGGCTGCCGTGCCTTAGACCGTAAATACATTGTAATAGGAGGTAAACGCCGCAATGCAGGATGAAGTCAACACCAAAGTTGTTGCAATCATGATCAAGGGCGGCAAAATCTCAGCCGAGGTGCTGAAAAAGGCACTGGACAAGTTCGTGCAGGAGATTGAGAAAGCGCAGAAGCAGATGCAGCAACCAAAAACCTATCGCGGCAAGCAGTCCATCAAGCATCTGATGAGCCAGAATGCCGCCATCTCCAACATCGAAGTGACGGATGGCAATATCAAGTCCTTTGAGCGGACTGCCAGCAAATACGGTCTGGACTTTGCGCTCAAGAAGGACGTTTCCGTAGAACCGCCCAGCTATCTTGTCTTCTTCAAGGGACGGGACGTTGATGTCATGACCGCCGCCTTCAAGGAGTTCTCTGCCAAGACTGTCAAGCAGAAGGAACAGCCGTCCATCCGGCACAAGCTGGATCAGGAGAAAGCCCAGAGCAAGGCGCAGCACAAGGAGAAAGTCAAGGTCAAGACCAAGGATCGGGGTGTGGAGATGTGAACAAACCCGATGTGAAGAAGCTCGTTCTTCTGAACCTTCCGTATATCTTCGCCTTCTACTTTGCAGATAAGATCGCCGCCGTGTTCCGTCTCGCACCCGGCACAGAGTTCATCGACAAGCTGACAAACGGTTTTGCCGTGTTCGGCACAGCCTTCGCAAATCCGCTGCCCAGCTTTCAGCCCGTCGATCTGCTCATCGGTCTGATTGCCGGTGCGCTGCTCAAGTTGGCGGTCTACGTCAAAGGCAAGAATCGCAAGAAGTTACGGCAGGGCGAAGAATACGGATCTGCCCGCTGGGGCAAGCCGGAGGACATCAAGCCGTACATGGACCCGGAGTTCTCCAACAACGTCATTCTGACGCAGACGGAGTTCCTGACCATGAACAGCCGCCCGAAGCAGCCGAAATACGCCCGCAACAAAAATATCCTTGTCATCGGCGGTTCCGGCTCAGGTAAGACACGCTTTTTCGTGAAGCCGAACCTGATGCAGATGCACAGTAGCTATGTTGTGACTGACCCGAAGGGTACGGTACTGGTGGAGTGCGGCAAGATGCTCGAAAAGGGCGGCTATGTCATCAAGTCGCTGAACACCATCAATTTCCGGAAATCCATGCACTACAACCCTTTTAGCTACATCCGCAGCGAGAAGGACATCCTCAAGCTGGTCAATACGATCATCGTCAACACGAAGGGAGACGGCGATAAGTCCGGCGAAGATTTTTGGGTAAAGGCGGAAAAGCTCTACTACACAGCTCTCATCGGCTACATCTGGTACGAGGCACCCGACCACGAGAAAAACTTTACTACCCTGCTCGAAATGATCAATGCCTCAGAAGCCAGAGAGGACGATGAGACCTTCAAGAACCCCGTGGATGTCATGTTCGATGAGCTGGAAGCCCGCGATCCTGACCACTTTGCGGTCAAGCAATACCGCAAATACAAGCTGGCGGCTGGCAAAACCGCGAAGTCGATCCTGATTTCCTGCGGTGCAAGGCTTGCACCCTTCGACATCGCAGAGCTGCGGGAACTGATGAGCTACGATGAGATGGAGCTGGACACCATCGGAGACCGGAAGACGGCGCTGTTCGTCATCATTTCCGATACCGATGACACCTTCAATTTCGTCGTGGCAATCATGTATTCCCAGCTCTTCAACCTTTTGTGCGATAAAGCAGATGACGTTTACAACGGTCGGCTTCCCGTTCATGTGCGCTGTCTGCTCGATGAGTTTGCGAACATCGGTCAAATCCCGAAGTTTGATAAGCTCATCGCCACCATCCGAAGCCGGGAAATCTCGGCGTCAATCATCTTGCAGTCCCAGTCTCAGCTCAAGACCATCTACAAGGACGCGGCGGACACCATCACGGGCAACTGCGACTGCACACTTTTTCTTGGCGGCAAGGAGAAATCGACCCTCAAGGAAATCAGCGAGGTGCTGGGCAAGGAGACAATCGACCTTTACAACACCTCAGAAACCCGTTCCAGCAACAACTCCTACGGCTTGAATTACCAGAAAACCGGCAAGGAACTGATGTCTCAGGATGAGATCGCCGTCATGGACGGAGCCAAGTGTATTTTGCAGCTTCGAGGCGTGAGACCTTTTCTCAGTAACAAATACGACATTACGAAGCATCCAAAGTACCGGCAGCTCTCCGACTATGATAAGCGGAACGCCTTTGACATCGAGAAGTATCGGCAGCACAAGCTGGTAGTCAAGCCCGATGACACATTCGACCTCTATGATATGGGCGAGGTCGAAGCGGATTAAAGCCCCGTCGCTGCACTGCGCAGTGGGTAAAGCCTGATGGCTCCCAAAGCAGAACAGCGACGGGGCTTCTTTTTTTATGCCCATTTTCAAAAATACACAACCAATCTTTTTCAAATCAAGGAGGAAAATCTATGGCTTTCATCAATCAGGCTGTCACGGTTCTTCAGACGCTCGTTATCGCCCTCGGTGCCGGTCTCGCGGTGTGGGGTGTTATCAACCTCATGGAAGGCTACGGCAACGACAATCCGGCGGCTAAATCTCAGGGCATTAAGCAGCTCATGGCTGGCGGCGGCGTGGTGCTGATCGGCACGACCCTCATCCCTCTGCTCTCCGGTCTGTTCGGCTAATCCACGGCAAGCCCAGCTTAACCGAAGGGTGGTGAAATATTGGGCAGCATTTTAGAAAAGATCGAACAGGCTCTCAAGGATATGCTGATCGGATGGATCGAGAGCAACCTGACCAATATGTTCACCGATGTCAACGAGAAGGTGGGAACGATTGCCGCCGAGGTCGGGCAAACACCGTCCGGCTGGAACGGCGGCGTGTACCAGATGATCCGGGGACTATCCGAAAACGTGATAGTCCCCATCGCTGGTATTATCATCACCTTTGTTTTGTGCTATGAGCTGATTTCCATGATCACCGAGAAAAACAACCTTCACGACATGGACACTTGGATGTTCTTCAAGTGGTTTTTCAAGGCGGCTGTGGCGATCTATCTCGTGACACACACGTTTGACATCGTGATGGCAGTATTCGACATCGGGCAGAACGTGGTTTCCGGCGCAGCAGGAGTCATCCACGGCAACACCAGCATTGACATTGACGCGACGATTGCGCAGATGCGTACCGGCATGGAGAACATGGGCGTCGGAGAACTGCTCGGACTGTCGATAGAAACGCTTCTGATCAGCCTATGCCTCAAAATCATGGCGATCCTCATTACGGTCATTCTCTACGGGCGCATGATTGAGATTTACTGCACCGTGAGCATTGCGCCTATTCCTATCGCAACCATGAGCAACCGCGAATGGGGCAGCATCGGCACGAACTATCTAAAAGGCTTGTTCGCTCTGGCATTTCAGGGCTTCCTCATCATGGTCTGTGTCGGCATCTATGCGGTGCTGATCAACGGCATGATCATCGCAGACAACATTCATTCGGCTCTGTTCTCTGTGGCAGCGTACACGGTCATTCTGTGCTTCTCGCTGTTCAAGACCGGAAGCCTTGCAAAATCCATCTTCCATGCGCACTAAGGAGGTCGGCAGCATGAAGAAGTACAGCATCATCTACGCCGATCCCCCTTGGGCGTATCGGACTTACTCCAAGAAGGGACAGGGGCGGTCGGCAGAAAGCCATTATCCGACGATGTGCATTGAAGACATCAAGGCACTTCCGGTTGGCGAACTGGCTGCGAAGGACTGCGCTCTGTTCCTCTGGATCACGTTCCCATGCCTCTGTGAAGCACTCGAAGTGCTGACGGCATGGGGATTTTCTTATAAGACCGTGGCTTTTGTATGGGTGAAGCAAAACCGCAGGAACGACGATCTCTTCACCGGCATGGGCTACTGGACAAGGGCAAACGCCGAAATCTGCATCCTTGCCACAAAGGGACACCCGAAGCGTGTTGACGCCGGTGTGCGTCAGGTCATCCTCAGCCACATCGAAGAGCATTCCAAAAAGCCGGATGAAGCACGGGAGCGCATTGTTCGGCTCATGGGAGACCTTCCCCGCGTGGAGCTTTTTGCCCGTCAGTCCCCCGAAGGCTGGGATGTTTGGGGCAACGAGGTCGAATGCACGGCTCATCTTCCTATGGAGGAAACACCATGCTGCGGCTAAAACCCATCTCTCTTCGAGACGCCAACGAGTATGTCCGGCAGCATCACCGACATCACAAGCCGGTTGCCGGTCACAAGTTCTCCATCGGCTGTGAAGCAGACGGTGAGCTGGTCGGTGTAATCATCGCCGGGCGTCCCGTCAGCCGGTATCTGGATGACGGCTTCACATTGGAGGTTACAAGGCTATGCACCAACGGAGAGAAGAACGCTTGCAGCTTTCTCTACAGTGCGGCGGCAAGAGCTGCTGCGGCTATGGGCTATAAGCGTATCATCACCTACACGCTGGAAAGTGAAAACGGTGCAAGCCTTCGGGCTTCCGGCTGGATCTGTCAAGGCAAAGCGGGTGGGCTTCGCTGGACGGGCAAGCGTCAGCCGAAGGAGGATCAATACCCCGCACAAATGAAGCTGCGCTATGAAAAGCAGCTTAGAAAGGAGGAAACAGTCAATGGCATTTGTTCCGGTCCCGAAGGATCTTAACCGCGTCAAAACGAAGGTCATGTTCAACCTGACCAAGCGGCAGCTTATTTGTTTTTCCATCGCTGCGGCAGTCGGCGTCCCGATCTTCTTTCTGGCGAAGGCGCATCTCGACTTGTCTACGGCGGCAATGCTGATGGTGGTGATCATGCTCCCGTTCATCTTCTTCGCGCTTTACGAGAAGGACGGACAGCCCGCCGAAAAGTATCTGTACCACATCGTACAGTCCATGTTTATCCGGGACAAGGTGCGTCCATATCGCACAAACAATCTCTACGCTGAGATTCAGAAGAAAATCAAAGAACAGGAGGAATTGCAGCTTGAACAACAGCACAGCAAAGGCAAAGCCTAAGATGACCGTCAAAAACGGCGTCGTTTACGGCGACGCCCTTTCCGCTCAGGAAAAGAAGCGGATCGTCGTGCAGAAGAAAAAGGACAGGAAGGCAAAGAAAGTCCGCAAGTCCGCCCAGCAGACCATCCCCTATGTGGAGATGTGCCGTGACGGTATTTGCAAGGTGAACAGCCGCCTCTACACGAAGTCCATCGCCTTTGAGGACATCAACTACCAGCTTGCGCAGAACGAGGACAAAACTGCCATCTTTGAGAACTGGTGCGACTTTCTGAACTACTTCGACAGCTCGATCTTCGTCCAGCTCTCCTTCATCAATCAGAAGGCAAGCCTCAATGAGTTCCGCAAGCGCATCAACATTCCGGCACAGGAGGACGCCTTCAACGACATCCGCTCCGAGTATTCCGGTATGCTGCAAAGCCAGCTCACCAAGGGCAACAACGGATTGGTCAAGAGGAAGTACATCACCTTCGGCATTGAGGCGGACTCCCTCCGCACGGCAAAGCCGAAGCTCGAACGCATTGAAACCGATATTCTCAACAACTTCAAAACCCTCGGTGTGAGAACCGAGCCGCTGTCCGGCTACGAGCGGCTGAAAGTGCTTCATGATGTGTTCAACATGGACACCAATGAGCCGTTCCGCTTTTCCTTTGACATGGTAGCCCGGACGGGACTCAGCACGAAGGACTTCATCGCGCCCACTTCCTTTGACTTCCGTGAAGGCAAGTGCTTCAAGATGGGCAGAACCATCGGCGCGGTGAGCTTCCTGCAAATCCTCGCGCCGGAACTCAATGACCGTATGCTTGCCGACTTTCTTGAGATGGACAGCAACATCACGGTCAATTTTCATATCCGGACGATTGACCAGGCGAAGGCAATCAAGAGCATCAAGTCGAAGATCACCGACCTCGACAAGATGAAGATTGAAGAGCAGAAAAAGGCTGTCCGCTCCGGCTACGATATGGACATCATCCCGTCCGATCTCGCCACCTTCGGCGGTGAGGCAAAGCGTCTGTTGCAGGATCTCCAGACCCGCAATGAGAGACTGTTTCTTGTGACCATCCTCATCATGAATACGGCAACCAATCGCCAGAAGCTCGAAAATGCTGTGTTCCAGACCGCCGCCATTGCCCAAAAGTATAACTGTGCGCTCAAGCGTCTTGACTTCCAGCAGGAGGAAGGGCTGATGTCCTCTCTGCCTATCGGCGTCAATCAGGTGGAGATCGAACGCGGACTGACCACTTCCAGCACGGCGGTTTTCGTGCCGTTCACCACGCAGGAGCTTTTTCAGGGCGGCGAAGCTCTCTACTACGGGCTGAATGCGCTGTCCAACAACATGATCATGGTGGACCGCAAGCAGCTCAAGAACCCCAACGGGCTGATCTTGGGTACGCCCGGTTCCGGTAAGTCCTTCTCCGCCAAGCGTGAAATGACGAACGCCTTCCTCATCACAGAGGATGACATCATCGTCTGCGACCCCGAAGCCGAGTATTTTCCCCTCGTGCAGAAGCTCGGCGGTCAGGTCATCCGCATCTCGCCGGTCAGCACGGATTACATCAATCCGCTGGACATCAACACGAACTACTCCGAAGAGGAAAACCCGCTGACGCTGAAATCCGACTTCATCCTCTCTATGTGTGAGCTGATTGTCGGCGGCAAGGACGGCTTGCAGCCGGTTGAGAAGACTATCATTGACCGCAGTGTCCGCATGGTCTATCAGGAGTTTCTTGCAGACCCCAAGCCGGAGAAAATGCCGATCCTCGAAGACCTCTACAACATTCTGAGAAATCAGAAGGAGCCGGAGGCACAGCGTATCGCAACTGCCCTTGAAATCTATGTTCACGGCTCTCTGAACGTCTTCAATCATAGAACGAATGTGGATGTCAACAACCGCTTCGTCTGCTATGACATCCGCGAACTCGGCAAGCAGCTCAAGAAGCTCGGTATGCTGATTGTGCAGGATCAGGTTTGGAACAGAGTTACAATCAACCGCGCCCAGCACAAGGCAACTCGCTACTACATGGACGAGTTCCATCTGCTCTTGAAGGAGGAACAGACCGCCGCATACAGCGTGGAAATCTGGAAGCGTTTCAGAAAGTGGGGCGGCATCCCGACCGGCATCACCCAGAACGTCAAGGATCTGCTTGCGTCCCGCGAGGTAGAGAACATCTTTGAAAACTCGGATTTTGTCTACCTTCTGAATCAGGCGTCCGGCGACCGGCAGATTCTCTCGAAGGCGCTGAACATCTCGCCCAGCCAGCAGAACTACATCACCAATTCCAATGCCGGTGAGGGGCTGATCTTCTACGGCTCGACCATCGTTCCCTTCAAGGACGATTTCCCGAAGGACACCCAGCTCTACCGCATCATGACCACCCGTTTAGAAGAAACCGTACAGAACTAAGGAGGATTTTTGAACATGAACAACAAGATGATTACCATTCCCTACGCGGACGCTATCGAATACGGAGAGAACACCTCCGCGCTGTTTAAGGCTCTGTGGGAGCTGACCGATCTGATCCGACTGGAAAGCGACCTCAAGAAGCATCACCGCGCCTACCTCCATGTGAGGGAGGACATCGACGAAAAGGTCAAGGAGGCGCGTCAGATTATGACCAAGGTATCTGTGGATATGATCGGTTTCTACTTCAAGGTTGATGTTCCCAAGTGCAGCAACAGCGATGAGAATACCCCTTTCGCTGACGCGGCGGATGATGAAACCGTTTCTATCCCCAAGGGCGAGTATGAGCTGATGATCGACGATCTGCTCACGATGTCCGAAATCATTCAGTGCGTCGCAGATATGCGCACGCAGGATGTGAAGGCAATCCGTGAGTTCGGCAAGTTCGTCCCCGCCTTTGCCGCCTTTGAGAAGAACCGCCTGAGCCTCTATCGTGAGGCGGCGAAGGAAGCCGAGGAAATCTTCGACCGTTGGGCGGACGAGATTGACAATCTCGACGAGGACTTCATGGAAGACGAGGACTACGAGCCGGACGAGTATTACTCCGACTGATATGCGCTCAAATCCGAAGAAAGGAGCTGGTTTTTATAGAGCTTGACATCATTCATACCGGCGATTGCCTTGAAATCCTGAAAGCCCTGCCCGATGACAGCGTTCATTGCTGTGTGACGTCCCCTCCGTATTACGCGCTCCGTGATTACGGTATGGAGGCTCAGATCGGCAGAGAGACAACGCCGAAGGAATACATCTCGCGCCTGACGGAAGTGTTTACCGAAGTCAGGCGCGTTTTGCGTCCGGATGGAACGCTCTGGCTGAACATTTCGGACACCTACGCCGGAAAGGGCAATCAGGGCGATTATGTTGACCCGAAGAACCCCAACGGCAGAACCGGTCAGGCTGTGGCTCTCAATAACAAGGTTGAGGGCTGCAAGCCGAAAGACATGATCGGCATTCCGTGGATGTTGGCTTTTGCTCTCCGCGATACCGGATTGTATCTGCGCAACGACATCATCTGGATGAAGGATAACCCCATGCCGGAGAGCGTGAAAGACCGCCTATCCCGCTGCTATGAGCATATTTTCCTGTTCTCCAAGTCGAGGAAGTATTTCTTCGACTACAAGGCAATCTCCGAGCCGATTGCCCCTGCAACGGCAGAACGCCTCAAGCGCGGCATGAAGGGCGGTAACAAATACGGAAAGCCCGTTCCCGGTCAGCCTCAGCCGCAGTCCATCAACCGCCCCCGTGAGCATGGCGAGATCAAGGACGCAGACATCAATCCGCTCCGCAACAAGCGCGATGTCTGGAAGATCAACACCGTACCCTTCAAGGGCGGTCACTATGCCGCCTACCCTCCGAAGCTGGTTGAAACCTGTCTTCTCGCCGGTTGTCCCGAAGGCGGCATTGTGCTTGATCCCTTCATGGGAAGCGGCACAACGGGAATGGTTGCTGCGCAGATGGGGCGTCATTTCGTGGGCATCGAGCTGAACCCTGAATACACCGAGCTTGCCTACAAGCGGATTGGAGGTGAAATCTGATGTCCAAGGAACCGGAACTCAAAGCCCGCGACAAGGTTGTTCTGCGGATGACGCGAGACGGCGCAGTCGAGGAAAACCTGACGGCTGGTACCGAGCAGCGTGTGTCAAAACGGCTGGAAGATGCAGAGCTGGTGAAGCCCGTTGAGCCAGCCGCGCCTTCCGAAGCTCTTTCTGCGGAGGAACAGAAAAAGGTGCAGATGCGCCGTCAGCAGCGTCAGTTTCAGGCGGAACACGCCGAGGATAAAGACACACAGCCGCCCTCGGAAACGTCCGTCACAGAAGAGAAAAGGGCAGAAAATCCACCCCAGAATGTATCCGAACCGCTGCCTTCGTCAGAAACGTCGTTCAAGCCTCCAACTTTGGAGCAGCACGGCGTTTCTTCGCATACCGGCACGGTGATTGCCGAAACGGTTGTCACCCACAAGCTGCGCAAGACCTCTGCGGTTGAAGCCGTTGATGCAGATGCCGTTCTCACTCAAGCGGCGGAGACTGCCTCTGCAAAGCCGCTCTCGGACGATGCCGTCCCGCCCACGAAGCGGATGCAGAAGCTCGAAAGGAAGTCTGAGAAGGCACATGAGCGTCTGGATGCTGCCCGCGAGAAGCTGCCCACGCACAAGGTTCTCAAGAAAGAGCGCGTCTTCGATGAAGAAACCGGCAAGGGCAAAACCCGCCTTCATTTTGAGGATGAGCTGAAAAAACCAAAGGGCAAAGGCAAGTTGCAATTTGAAGCGGATAAAACCGTCCGCAAGGTCGGTGACACCCTCGTCTCCGGCATTCACGGCAAAATCCATGAGGTCGAGCAGGAAAACTCGGCGGTCGAGGGGGCGCACAAAGCAGAGATTGTCGCAGAGACCGCCGCAAGGCATTTCAGTCATCATAGAGAAAAAAGCGTCAACAAGCCCTATGAGAAGGTTTCCAAGCTGGAACACAAGGCGGATGTAGCTGACGCCAAGCTCCAATATGAAAGAAATCAGCAGGAGCATCCTGAGATGAAGAAGCAGAACATGAACAAGCACTACCAGAAGCAGAGCATCAAGAAGGAATATGCCGCCGCTCGAAATGCCGGGTCTCAGACTGCCGGGACTGCCACAAAGAATACCGGCAAGAAGCTCGGTGAAAAGGTGTCCGACAAGATCAAGGAGTTCTTTGAGAAGAACAAGAAGGTCTTCATCTGGATCGGCGTCGGAATTGCCCTTCTCGTGTTGCTCGGTGCCGGAATCAGCTCGTGTTCGATGCTCACCTCTACCGGCTCGTCGGTTATCGCTTCCTCTTATCTCAGCGAGGATGATGCGATGCTGGGCGCAGAAGCGCAGTATTGCCGGATGGAGCAAGATCTGCAAAGCTATCTGGATAACTATGAAGGCACTCATGACTATGACGAATATCACTTCGATCTGGATGATATTGAGCATGATCCCTATGTGCTGATCTCCATTCTCTCGGCTCTCCATGAGGGCGAGTTCACGCTGGATGAGGTGCAAGGTACGCTCCAAATGCTGTTTGAAAAGCAGTACATCCTCACCGAAGAGGTTATCGTCGAAACCAGATACCGCACGGAAACCGACACATGGACGGACGCAGACGGCAACACGCACACGGAAACCTATCGCGTCCCGTATGACTACTACATCTGTAACGTGAAGCTCGAAAACTTCAATCTCTCCCATGTCCCGGTCTATATCATGTCTCAGGAACAGCTTTCCATGTACGCAACGTATATGTCTGTGCTGGGCAACCGTGAGGATCTGTTCGGTGACTCTCCCTATGTGGACAAGTACATCACAAATCCGCCCGCTGACTACGATGTCAACCCGGAATACCTGAACGATGAGAAGTTTGCAACGCTGATTACCGAGGCGGAAAAGTATCTCGGCTATCCGTATGTGTGGGGCGGCTCCAATCCCGACACGTCCTTCGACTGCTCCGGCTTCGTCAGCTACGTTCTCACAAACAGCGGACTTGTGAATACCGGGCGGTTGGGCGCACAGGGGCTTTACAACATCAGTACGCCGGTTTCAAAGGCGAATGCACAGCCCGGTGATCTCATCTTTTTCGTCGGGACGTATGACACCCCCGGTGTGTCCCACGTCGGCATTTACGTCGGTGATGGGGTCATGATCCACTGCGGCGACCCTATTCAGTACACATCCATCAATTCTTCCTACTGGCAGCAGCATTTCTACGCCTTCGGAAGACCCGCCTATTAAAAGAAAGGAGTTTTGCATGAATCCCAAGTATCAGAAAGTCCTCTCCGACATTGAGAAGGCTGAAAAGAAGAAGTCCGAAATCGAAGGTCAGCTCAAGGACCTGTACGACAAGAAGACAGAGCTGGAAAACCTTGAAATCATCAATACCGTGCGCTCTATGGTGATGGACAAGGATCAGATCATGGCGTTCCTGTCTTCCATGAAGGGCGGCACCATGCCCGCCGGAAATACGGAGGTAATCGACAATGCGTAAGAAGTTTCGTTTTCTGACCATCCTTGCGGTCTGCGTCATGGTTCTGTCCTGCTTCTCTGTCACGGCGTTTGCCTACGCCGATGATACCGGGCAGAACCTTCCGGTTACGGAGGCAACTCAGCCCGAACAGCAGCCCGCAGTCACTCCCACGCCGGAAAAGCCGAAGGGTGAGCCGATTGACGATGAGGGCAACGCCTACACCCGCGACTTGCTCTATGACAAGGCAACCAACAAGCAGTTCATCACCATCCAGACGAAAAGCGGCAACACCTTCTTCATTGTCATCGACTACGATGCGCCGATCAACGAAGACGAGGAACAGTACCAGACGTACTTCCTGAACATGGTCGATGAGAGCGATCTGCTTGCACTGCTGGATGATGACACTGCGGCGGCTCTGACCACCTGTAACTGCAAGGAAAAGTGCGCTGTCGGTCAGGTCAACACCGACTGCCCGGTCTGCAAGACCAACATGAGCGAATGCAACGGCACAGCCCCCGTTACACCTGAGCCGGATAAGGATGCAGAAACCGATGTCCCCGCCCCTAAACCCGAAAAGAAATCCAACATCGGCATGATCCTCGTCATCTTCGTTCTTGCCGGTGCTGCGGGTGCAGCTTATTACTACATCAAGTTCGTCAAGGGCAGAAAGCCCAAGGATGAAGATATGGACTTCTTTGATGATGAAGGCTACGAGGAAGAGCCGTACATCAACGAGGATGATGAGCCGCAGATTGCGGAGGATGCTGAAACGGATGGTGATGAAGATTGATCTTAGTCATTGCTGAAAAGCCCAGCGTTGCCCAGTCCATCGCAAAGGTTCTGGGCGCAACGTCCCGAAAGGACGGCTATATGGAGGGCGGCAATTACATCGTTTCGTGGTGCTTCGGTCATCTGGTGGAGCTGGCAGACGCCAGCTCCTACGATGAGCGGTATGCCAAGTGGCGGTACGACGATCTGCCCATTGTTCCGGAAAGCTGGATGTTCGAGGTCACGAAGGACAAAGCACAGCAGTTCAAGGTGCTGTCCGCTCTCATGAAGGACAAGCGCGTCACCGAGCTGGTCTGCGCAACCGATGCAGGACGCGAGGGTGAGCTGATCTTCCGGCTGGTCTACGACAAAGCCGGATGCACCAAGCCCTTCAAGCGTCTGTGGATCAGCTCGTTGGAGGACTCCGCCATCCGCGAAGGCTTCAACCATCTCCGGGACGGCAAGGAATATGACCGTCTCTATGAAGCGGCACTCAGCCGCTCGAAGGCGGACTGGATTGTCGGCATCAACGGCACCCGCCTTTTTACCACGCTTTATCACAAGAAGCTGGTGGTCGGGCGCGTCCAGACGCCGACCCTTGCAATGCTGGTGGAGCGTGACGGGAAAATCTCCACATTCCAGAAGGAGAAGTATTTCAACGTCCATGTCGGCAAGGGCGATCTGACCGCCGATCTGGAAAAGGTTAAAACCGAAGAGGAAGCAAAAAGAATTGCGGCGGCTTGCGAGAAAAAGCAAGCCGTCGTTTCTTCTCTCAAGCGGGAGACGAAAACCGTCAATCCTCCGAAGCTCTATGATCTGACTACCTTGCAGCGCGAGGCAAACCGATACTACGGCTTCACTGCCCAGCAGACGCTCGATCTCGTTCAGACACTTTACGAAAAGAAGCTACTGACCTATCCGCGCACGGACAGTCAGTTCATCACGGATGATATGGAGGACACTGCCCGTCAGGTCATTTCCATCGTCTGCCGCCAGCTTCCGCTTTTTTCCGGCGTTTCAATCACTCCGGACATTGCCCGCGTAACCGACAACAGCAAGGTCACAGATCACCATGCCATTCTCCCGACCGTCCAGCTTGAAAAGCAGGATGTTTTCGCGCTTCCTCAGTCGGAGCAGAAAATCCTCAATCTTGTCGGGATGCGCCTTCTGTGTGCGACCGGCGAGAAGCACACCTACGCAGAAACGCAGATCTCGCTCTCCTGCGAGGGCTACGAGTTCAAACCCAAGGGCAAGACCGTTGTTCAAAACGGCTGGAAAGCCATTGAAGAGTTGTTCAAGGCTTCCCTCAAGACGAAGGAAAAGGACGATCCCATGAAGTCCCTGCCCGAAGTCCATGAGGGCGATGTTCTGGATGGTGTGTCCGCCAGCGTCACCGAACACTTTACGACACCCCCGAAGCAGTACACGGAAGACACGCTCCTGTCTGCGATGGAGACTGCCGGAAACGATCAGTTCGACGATGACACCGAGAAGAAAGGTCTCGGCACTCCCGCGACCCGCGCCGGTATCATTGAAAAGCTGGTGAAATCCGGCTTTGCTGAACGCAAGGGCAAATCCCTCATTCCCACGAAGGACGGCTACAACCTTGTCTGCGTCCTGCCGGAACAGATCACATCTCCCGCAATGACGGCGGAATGGGAAAACACGCTCATGGAGATTGAGCGCGGCAATGCGGATGCAGACGCCTTCCTCAGCGGCATTGTCCAGATGACCAGTGATCTGGTGAAAGCCTACCCGTTTCTCTCCGATGCCGAAGCCCAGCGTTTCGGCACGGGCAAGGAGGAAATCGGCAAGTGTCCCCGCTGCGGCTCTCCGGTCTACGTCGGCAAGGGCAACTTCTACTGCTCGAACAAGGAATGCTCCTTCTGCCTGTGGGAAGACAACAAGTTCTTTTCCAGCAAGAAAAAGAAGCTGACCAAGAAGATTGCAAAGGAGCTGCTGGACAAGGGCTGGTGCCGAGTGACCGGGCTTTACACGCCGAAGAAGCCCCAGCTCTACGACGCAGTGATCCGTCTGGATGACAGCGGCGGCAAATACATCAGCTTCAAGATGGAGTTTGACCGATGAGCCGCCCGAAGTATGTTGCCTCTTGCAGCGGAGGCAAAGACAGCGTAGCGACGCTCCTGCTGGCTGCACAGCACAATGAGCCGCTGGACGAGGCGGTTTTCAGCGAGGTCATGTTTGATAAGGACACAAGCGGTGAAGTCCCGGAACACCGGGACTTCATTTATGACCGGCTCAAGCCCTTCTGCGAAAAGGAGCTGGGCATCAAGTTCACCATTCTCCACGCGGACAAGACCTACGATGAGGTGTTCCATCATGTCATCACCCGCGGGCCGCACAAGGGCGAGGTTCGCGGCTTTGCATGGGCTGGTATGTGTGCAGTCAATCGTGACTGCAAAATCCCGCCAGTCCGCAAGTACAATGCCGCACTCTCGCCGGACACTGTGAGCTATGTCGGCATCGCGGAGGATGAGCCAAAACGCCTTGCTCGTCTGGATGGAATAACGAAGGTCAGTCTGCTTGCCAAATACGGTATGACCGAGGCGGACGCCTACAAGCTCTGTCAGGAACACGGGCTGCTTTCCCCAATCTACGCTCACTGCCGAAGAAACGGCTGCTGGTTCTGTCCCAACGCCAGTGACTCGGAGCTGCTGCACATGGTCACAAAGCACCCGGATATGTTTGACCGGCTGATTGAATGGGAGAACGAGGATAACATCTTCCATCGTCGGATGACGCGCAGAGAAACCCCGTCTGAGGTAAAGGCTCGTTTACTGAGCAAATCCCAGACGGGGTTTTCTTCGCCCAAAAGCAAATAAGAAATGGAGGTTTGAGATGGCTGAAAACAAAAATGCACAGCAAGTCCGCGAAATCACGGACAAGCTGGAACAGGGCATCAAGGAGCTTTTTGAATCCGAGCGGTTCAAGGAATATCTCCGCACGATGTCCAAGTTCTACAACTATTCCTTCAACAACACGCTACTCATTGCGATGCAGAAGCCAGAGGCAACCTATGTTGCTGGTTATACCTCGTGGCAGCGCAACTTTGACCGTCAGGTCATGAAAGGCGAAAAGGGCATCAAGATTCTTGCACCCGCGCCGTACAAGGCGCAGGAAGAGCGTGAGAAGATTGACCCCGCGACGCAGAAGCCGGTGATCGGCGCAGATGGGAAGGCTGTCACGGAAACGGTTGAGGTCCTGCGTCCTGCCTTCAAGGTGGTAAGTGTCTTTGATGTTTCCCAGACGGACGGCAAGGAGCTTCCGGACATTATCGTCGATGAGCTGAAAGGCACCGTCGAAAACTACGAGGCGTTCTTCGACGCGCTCAGGCAGGAATCTCCCGTCCCTATTTCCTTTGAGGACATTCCGGGCGGTGCAAAGGGATTCTTCTCGCCGGTTGAAAGCCGCATTGCCATTCAGGAGGGCATGAGCGAAATCCAGACGGTCAAAACCGCCATTCACGAGATCGCCCACGCAAAGCTCCACGCCGTCAAGCCGGACGAGAAAGCCGCGCCAGAAGATAAGAAGGATCGGCACACCAAGGAGGTTGAAGCGGAAAGCGTTGCCTACACGGTCTGCCAGCGCTACGGCATTGAGACCTCGGACTACTCCTTCGGTTACATCGCCGGTTGGTCATCCGGCAAGGAAACCAAGGAACTGAAAAGCTCTCTGGACACCATCCGCAAAACGGCGGCTGAGATGATTGAGGGCATTGACGCCAAGCTCAAGGTGTTGCTGGCAGAGAAAGCACAGTCCGTCGAGCAGGAAGCTGTTCCGGAGAAAAAGCCGGAAGCCCCCATTTACCGCGAGACGGCGAATTACGCCTATGAAGCCGGTGAGCTGGAGTCATATCGTGCTTCTCTCGCTGCAAACGTGGAATGCCGCCGTGCGATTGAAGCGGCGATCAGCACCAACTACGGAGATAACCGGCTGGATGCGGATGCCGCCGTGAAAAGCGTCCTTGAGCAATTCTCTCCGAAGCGCGTCCGGTACGTCCTCGCAAACACCATTCAGCAGAAAGACTTCGACGGGCGCATTCCGCAGTCTCTCAAGGAGTGGGCAAAGAGCGTTGAAGTCTGCCCTGAGAATGCCTCTCGCTTCCTTGTGGATAAACCCAATCCCGGACTGACCGCTCTTTTCGTCGATGCGTTCCGTCAGCAGACTGAACCTAAGAAGGAAGTCACTTCTGAGAAAACAGAGGAAAGAGACCCGGAGGTCGTTGCATGGGAGAATGATGAGATTACCTCTATTGAGGTAAAAACCGTGGAGGTCAAGTCTCCCTTTGCGCCCTTGCCGGAGGAAGCGGAGAAAGCACCGAAGGCACACCGTCTGACCGCCGAAGAGAAGGAAATCAAAGCCGCCGTCATGGACACGCTCAAGGGGCAGATCGCCTATAACAACGACGGAATGCGGGCTTCCTACCGCGCCTCTAACCACTCCTTCAATCTGCTGGCACGGAACGGCGTCAGGATTGAGGGCAACACGGTCACGCAGAACGGTGAGCCGCTGTTCAAAATCCATCGCCGTCATGCGGCGCGGAAAACACAGGGCTGTTACCGTGAGCTGATGCCGACGCTGGAATACGTCAAGCAGGAGCAGAAGCAGGAAAAGCCCTCCATCCGCGATCAGCTCAGGACTGCCGCGAAAACGCAGCCGGAGAAGAAGTCTCCGGTCAAATCCAAAACACACGACATGGAGTTGTGAGAAAGGAGACGCATGAAGAAATACACAGACGTTGACATCGTTGCGGAGCTGCAGAAGCTCGTGGACAGTCATGTAGACAGCTACAAGGAAGACTTCGACATCGACAAGCGCATCATCCGCCGCGCTGCCGAAAGCCGGAATCCCGAAGAGAAAACGCTGATGTGGTTCTGCCGTCCGCATGGAACGCACTGCCTCAATGAAAATCAAGTCTTTATTCAGGGAACGCGAGATCACAACACCTTCCGTTTCTATGCGGAACAGACCTACGACGAGTGCATTGCCCGTGTCATTATCCCGAAAACCCTCAAGCACGGCAAGGTCTTCGGAGATGTCTTTGAGATCAACTACCGGGAACAGGCGGCAAATGTGGCGCAGAACTCGGTTGCGCCGGATCATGACCGGCTGACCTTCGCAGATGGCTTTGTGCTGGATGCGCCCTGCCGCAGCAGCTTCGATGCAGCAATGGCTCTGGTCGGTGAGCATGGCGGCGTCAAAACCCACCAGACGCTCCCGAAGGACGCGGAGGCGCTGGCAGAAGTGCTGTCTAAGCAGAAAAGCCGCCGTGACAGACTGCCGGATGCAGAAAGGACAGAGGCGCTTTCGCCGCTCCCCGTCGCAGAACTCCGCAAATATGAGGCAGTCAAAAAGGCTCATCCGGACGCGCTGGTCTGCTTTGCCCAGAACGGCTATTTTGAGCTGTACGGCAAGGACGCGGAAAAAGCTGCACCTTTGCTTGGCACAAAACTCCTTGAAAAGAAGGTGCGCGGCAAGCCCTCCGTGCCGGTGACCGGCTTCCGTGAAGCCGCATGGGTAGCCGGTTCTCACAAGCTCTGGCAGTCCGGCGCGGATGTCTTTCTCAGCAAGGACGGCGAGACCTTTAAGGAACTCAAAGCCGCAGATTACATTCCTGTCGGCGCGACGCTGAATGTGGATGGCATCAAGTGCAGGATTGACGCGGTTGATTTTGCCGCTGATGAAGTCCGGCTGACCAACATTGAGGACAAGAACCGCCCCGTCCGCTTTTCGGAAAGCATCCAGTATGTCCGCTTGTATGTGGAGGATGCCGGGACTGCCATCTACGACACCATCCCGAAAAAGCCCGCTGCCCGTGAATCCATCCGCGACAAGCTGAAATCCGCGCAGAAAGCCCCGCCGCCCCACACACCGAAGCCGCAGAAAAACAAAGGAAAGGATATGGAACTCTGATATGAAGAATTTTACCGTGGAAGAAATCAACCTGATGTGCTGCTTCAATACGTCCAGCCGGAAGCGGCTGATCGACGATATGAAGGGCGTCACCCTGAACGACATGGACGGCGAGATCGCAGAGCTGATGTATAAGACCATCCGGAAGCTCGAAGCCATGACGGACACGGAGTTTGAGAAACTGTATATCATGCCGGATGGCATGGTGGATGATTGAAGGGAGGATGCCTATGCCCGTATTGGACGGTAATTTTGAAGCCTTCGTCACGAACCTTGGAAAATACAACGAGGGTATGCTGGTCGGTGAGTGGGTGAAGCTGCCCACCACCGAGGAAGAGATGCAGAAGGTCTTTGAGCGCATCGGGATCGGCAAGCAGGATGAGTTCGGTCAGCCCTATGAAGAGTGGTTTATCACCGACTACGAATGCCCGATCTATGGCGTTCAGAAGATGCTTGGCGAGTACGAGAGCCTTGATAAGCTCAACTACCTTGCCGCTTTGATTGACGAGCTTTCCCTGAGCGATCAGGAAAAGCTCGTTGCCGTTATGGAGGCTGGCTGCGATGAGGTCAGCGATATTGACGATCTCATCAACCTGACGTTCAATCTGGACTGCTACGACATCATGCCCGGTATCAACGACGAATCCGATCTCGGCTATTATTACGCCCACGAAGCCGGTATTTACTCTGAAAAGGATCTCGGTCCTCTGGCAAACTACATCGACTATGAACGCTATGGGCGCGACATTGCGATGGATGAGCAGGGACGCTTCACCGACGAGGGCTATGTCCGTGTTGCAAGCGAACGCTGGGACAGGCAGTTTAACGGGGAGCTTGATGATATTCCCGATGAATACCGGATTACCGGCTCAGGGGAAGCCGCCGAGCGTGACAGCACCATCGCCGTTCTCGTCGTTGAGCCGGGAAAGGAGCCTTATGTGAAGGAGATTGACTCCGGTCTGGAGTCCTTGCAGCATGAGGTCGGCGGCTACATCGAGGCGATTTATCCCTACGAAGACCCTGTTGCCTTAGTCTGTAATGAGGAAGGCAAGCTGGAAGGTCTGCCCCTGAACCGCGCTCTGCGTGATGAGGACGGTGACATCTACGACGTTGTTGCCGGAACATTCATGGTAGTCGGCTTGACGGATGACAGCTTCGGCTCTCTGACCGTAGAGCAGATGCAAAAGTTCTCTGACCACTTCAAAGTGCCGGAGCAGTTTGTCAAGCTGGGCGATAAGATTGTAGCGATTCCCATGATCTCGAAGGAACAGCAGAAGCAGGAGAGCATTGAGCAGAAGGACTTTGAGATGAATGCCGACACCTCCGGTCTGGCGGTTGCCGGTCATATCGGAACGTGGCACACCATTGACCGGCACGAAGTCAGCGGTCACAGCTTTTATCTGATGGAGCATGACACCTACGGCGATGAAGCGGCTTGCATCATCGTCGATGAGTGCGGCAAGCTCGTTCTCGATGATGTCTACAACGGCTTTGACGATGACACGCTCCGCCTTCTCGACCTTGAGGTCAAGGAAGTGCCGGAAATGCCCGATCCCGCGCTCTCCGTTCAGGATATGAAGGACTACGGCTACGCATGGGCTGGCGTTCTTCCCGCCGGTCAGGAGGCGGCTGAGAAGGCTTTGGAGAAAGGCTGCGAGGTTTACCGTCTTTATTCCGATAACACCGAGAGCTTGTGCGTAGATGCAAAAGAGATTGCCGATCATGCGGCAAAGGGCGGAATGCTCGGTATCAGCAAGGAAAGCTGGATGGCGGCACTTGAGAAGGAAAACTACCTCAAGGCAGCGGAGATGTCGATGGAGGATGACTACGGCATGATTGATGGGATCATCAACAACGGTCCGAAGGAAGACAAGACCGCAGAGGTCAAAGCCCCCGAAAGGGGCGAGAAGTCCTCCATCATGGACAGGCTCAAGTCTGCAAAGGCTGAAAAGCAGAAGGAATGCTGCCCTCCCAAAAAGCACAAAGGAGAGATTGAGCTGTGAGCAGAAGTCAGAAATGGCGGCATGAGTGGTCGTTCTTCATCGGGGACAGCGGACGCCGGAGGTATAACCGCTTCTGCGTCCGCTGCGTCCATGACTGTAAGCAGAGCTTCCGTGCGGATCTCATCGCCTGTCCGCACTTCTCCCGCAAGGCATCGCGGTGTAGACAGTTAGGGGTCGAAAAAGCCTGTGATTGCAAGCCTCAGAGCGACGAGGAATGACCGCCCAGTGTGATTATATTCCCCGCACAGTTCCAGCAATAGAGCGAGAATAAGTGTCGATTTCGGCACTTGTTTGAATGCCCGGAAAACGAACCAAAAGCCTCTGTCGATGCCCGTTTTGGGTGTCGGCAGAGGCTCTTTTTTTATGACATATTCAAAATAGCGGACAGCAGCTCTTGAACCTGTTGCCGGTATTCCGGCTTTATATCCGAAATACGTCTGGCAAGCGCAAGGGCTTCCGCTTCTGGCTCATCGGTCCCAAAGATAATTCGGTCCGCACTGACGCCCAGCAAACGGCAAAGACGCTGCAAGGCTTCAAGAGAAATACCGGAAGCACCACGCTCAATAGCGCTCAGGTGATTCGGCGTCATGCCAAGCATTTCTGAGAGAGTGTCCTGCGTATAGCCCGCCTGTTCTCTTGCCACTTGAATATTGCCGCCGATTTCAATATTGATGTCCTTCTTCTCTCGCATAGCCTCACCACCTTTGCATTTAGTGTACCTAACGGCGGTGTCATTATCCACGGTACGCCGTCGTTGATTTTACTAACGACAATGCGTTGACTGTCCGTGATGAGGGTGATAGAATGGAGTTACCTACCAAAAGAGTGAAAGAAGGGGTGTCATGTCGCGCATTATTGAGTTTAGAAAGTCTGCTCAAAAAGCTGCAAAGCAATCCGTTCAAGGCAAGACTTGTGCGTTTACCGGTCATAGACCGCAGAGTCTTCCATTCGGCTTTGATGAATCCGATAAGCGTTGTACTTCTTTGAAGTCTGTTATGCGGGATCAGATTGTAGCACTCATCGAGAACGAGGGTGTCACGCATTTTATTACCGGCATGGCTCTTGGCGTCGATATGTATGCTGCGGAAATTGTACTTGATTTGAAATCAAAATACCCTCACATTACTCTGGAAAGCGCAATCCCTTGTGAGACACAAGCGATCAAATGGTCTGTGGCTTCACGGGAACGGTATTATAATATCGCGGCAAAGTGTGACAAGGAGACCATGCTGCAACGGGAGTACACGCCGGACTGCATGGACAAGAGAAATCGGTACATGGTAGATCACGCCGATTATATTCTCGCAGTATGGAATGGATGCCCCAGCGGTACCGGGAACACCGTGAGATATGCCCACAAAAAGGGCAAATCTATCATCGTTATCAATCCGGTTTCCCTTGATGTCACGCGGGAATAAAGCAAAAATTCCACTCCTGAATCAAGCGTTGTGAAAACCGTGAAGTATTTTCCGATAGTGAATACACATTGCACTACTCGGTGATTATTGGAAACGTGTACGGCGTATGCTGCCCAGTGAACATCTCCACGGAACACATCGAATTTTCGCGGCTTCGTAAAACGGAAAGTGTCACCTTATGAACAGCCCCTTGCCGAGAGAAAAATAAATCGCTGGAAACGGGAACGCCCCCGGCACTGTGCGTCTGGCACAGTGTCGGGGGCGTTTTTCCGTGTCTTAGTTATGAGCCAGTTCATTTAGGAGCTGCTTTCGATAGTCCACATCCAAGACGCAGCGATGAAAGTCCATCAGACGGTGTTCGTCGAACAGCTTTTCACAGAGCTTGGTCAGCGGATGATTCATCAGCTTTGCAGAAATGCCAGTCTCGTTGAAAAACCTTGCCCATGTGAAGACCTCTTCTAAATCCTCCTGCCCAAGCGTGGCAGGAATGATGGCGTTGCATAGGCGGACAATGGGGCTGTCCGCAAATCGCTCTGCCACTTCCTCCGGTGTGCATTCATAGCGGTCACAGTCAAAGGAAAGCGCATCCTCAATTTTAAGATAATTTTCGGTTTCATCCCGCGTCAAGGTTATGGTGTAGTCTCCCATACCGGACGGCACATCAATATTCTCCATGACATCAAGCTCGTAACGGGAGCCACCGATGATCGCCCCAAAGGAGAAGGACTGACAGATTACTGCTGGGTTTTTGTCTATCTTGTCCTCATTCAGAAATGACAGCGGATTATACTCTGTCAGCTCCCAGTCGATTTTTCCTCTCTCTGTTTGCTCGGCAATCTGCTGGATCAGATGTTGTTCTTCTTCGTGCAGATTTTCATTGTACAACATGATACACCTCCATTTTCTGATTCTCGTTTTTTGGGGGGGCTGCTCTATGTTTCCGAAGAGACTGCCGTTTGTATCATCATTCCTTGGCTGAGGGCAGACCTTCGTAAAACTTCCTCAGTTCGTCCAAACTGCTTGTCCGATTTTTGATAGGCAGGGAGTTCCATGTAATGTCATGATAGCGTTCCGGCGGCTCGTCCCGCAGTCTTCGGTCGATAATGCAGACAATGCCGGTGTCTGTGAAATTGCGGATCAATCGCCCGATGCCCTGCTTGAGCTTGATAATCATTTCGGGAACACGAACATCCATCAGAGCATCCTTAGCGACGGAACACTTATACTCGATAATTGGATCGGGGACAGGGAACGGAAGCCGGAAAACGATGACATTGGAAAGGCTTTTTCCTTCAATGCTGATTCCTTCCCAATATGCACCCGTCCCCAGAAGTACGGAGTTCGTATCTTCCTTAAACTCAGTCAGCACCTTGTCCTGCGACGATCCCGGCTGCTGCATCAGGATTTTGTACGGAAGATTTTTCTCACTGAGAATGGAGTAGACCTCTTCCATGTCGGTCTTTGCCGTAAACAGCACGAGTGACTTTCCATTGGAAATGCTCAGGATCTCAAGCAGTCGCTCCACGCCCTTTTCAATGAAGGCTTCATGTTCTCTGGTCGGGTGCGGGAGATCGTTGCAATAGTAGATCATGGCGTGTTCATCGTATGGATATGGGGAAGGCTTTGGCTCGGATAAGCAGCCGCGATCACCAGCGGGAAAGCCGGTATTGCTGATAAAGTAAGAATACTGTTCTTCCAGAGAACCGTTCGTGGCGTTCGTCAGCGTGGCAGAGGTCAAGATGGTTCTTTCATCACCATTGAAGTATAGGCGGCTCACAATTTCTTTTGTGTTTTTAGGGCAATAGACGAGTTCCGTGTTGCTGCCGTGCTGCTCAATCCAGATCAGCATATCATCTATTCGGTCAAGAAGCTCGGAAAGGGATTCGCTGACGGCATCCAGATCATCAGAGGCAGCAAAGGAACGGTTGTTTCTGAAATCCATGCTGGAATAAATCTGAATGCTGGACGAAAGGTTATGTATGGCGGCGTTCATTTCAGTAAGCAGCTCAACTGCGCTGCCGTTTTGGTCAAAGAAAAAGCGGTCAGCATAGCGCATATCCTGCTCTGCATCGTTGATCTGCTTTTGGACTTGTGCTTTCAGGCAGTTATAGAAGGCGATGATTGCGCTTTCTGCCTCTCGCTTTTCTCTGGACACACTGCTTTGATCGGAGGATCGCAGCTCATAGAATGCGCTCTTAATCATCCCAAAGAGCATACCTTGCCCGAAACGCTCTGTTGTGGCACTCCGTACCTTATCATCCAAGTTGTGTGCTTCATCCACGACAAGCAGATCAGCGGCGGCGTTAATCAGCCCTTCCTGACCGCGCCGGAGTTTCATGAGATGCTGGGTTAGAAAATCCTGATTGCACAGTACCACTCCATCCGTAAACTTTAATGCTGCGCGGACTTTGTAATACTTGCACTTCTTTTCACAGGAGCCACAATTCTTCATGCTGAACCGCTGCACGTTTACCTTGTCCCAGACTCCTTGCGGCAAAACCTCCGGGAAATCCTTGCGTTCCTCATACCCTTGCTTGATTCCTTCTTTGATCGCGTCCGGTGGGTCTGCTTTCGGGTCACACATATACTCATCTGCGCGTTTGTTGCAGAGATAATGGGTCTGTCCTTTTGCGAGGATAACATCTCTGTTCAGCCCAAGAAGGGGCATTACCGCGTGGACATCGCGCCAGAGCTGTTCTTGAAGCGCAATGGTCGAGGTTGCGATGATAACCGGCTTGTTCATGCGTTTGCTGTACAGCAGCACCGGCACAAGATAGCCAAAGGACTTTCCAATGCCCACGCCAGCTTCAATCGCAAAATGCTGATCGTTTATGAGGGCGTCCACAATCTCAAAGGACATATCCTGCTGCCCCTCACGCATTTCCAAGCCATGCTGCGGGGCTTCATCCCAAAAGAAGGTGCTGACTTGCTCACTCATGGAGTACAGCTCTGCTTTTCTGCGCTTTTTCCGTTCCTCCGATGTATTGAATCCAAAATAGAATCTGTTGTCCATCCACATTTCTCCCGGAATAGAAACCAAGGCTATCCACGTTTCAGCTCAATGCTGACGTTTCCGTTCTCGTCGATAGTCAGCGTCATGTGCCTGATGTGCTTCTCATAGAACTGCCGCCGCTCTGCGGGAGACATTTCGATCCTCGTGTTTCGCAGAGCTGCATCAAACATATCGTTGACATTCAGGTGAACAGAGTTGTCAATCCAGCGGTACATCTCCTTGAACAGTGCGTTTTTCTTGATGTCCTCGCTGTTGCCGGAGTAGAAGTCATCCAGATAGCAGTAGAATATCCCGGATTCTGCAAGTGCCGCCTTCATATCCGGTCCGCATTTTTCCCGCTCAATCATGACAAGGAATCTGGCGTCCGGTAAGGAAGAGATCAGCCCCCAGTAGTCGGAATCGCTTGAGACGATGACGAAGGAATCCACTTGCTTCTGGTAGTGTTCCTGACAGGCTCTTGCTGTGAGCTTGATGTCTACCAGTGATTTGTTCTGCTTGATCCGCTCAATCATGATATGTTCAACGGGGATGCGGGTGTAGTTTTCAAGAATCCGCCATGCCGTAGCGGTGTGTACGTCATCAAAGAGAATGATCGCCGTAATCTTCTGCATGACCTCATAATCAAGATTTTTGAGCGTGGCGCACAGCTTGTACGGGTCGGAGTTTTCGCAGTCCACTACCAATACGGTCTTCTCACTGTCATCTATGAAGTCATAGATATTGTTTTTTACAAAAGCCCCTGCATCGGAGACTTTACTGTATTCCGTGAAGGCGTCGCAATGCCATTGATAAAGCAGGGTAGCAAACTTCTTATCGTTATAGAGGACATTACCCTCGTCCATCGGTACCCAGTTGATATACATTTGATAGGGGTAGTAAGAGAGACTTGCGTAATAGATGTCCGCAGCATCTTTCGTTCCGTCCTCTGTCAAACCGTTTGGCATGATGAACAGCTCTTTTATGTACGCCCAGTTAATCCAAATTGGAAAGAGGCTTTTGCAGTTGTTAATGCGGTCTGAAATCAGCCGGTTGATCTCGATAATGTGGTGGCAGAGCTTTGTACTCGACTTTTTGATAAAGCTGATTCCGTCATTTGAAAGCTGCTGCATACTGGACATTGGAAGGATTTCAGGCATCGAAAGAAGCCCACGGTATTCCATCCGCATGATGTCATTTATTTTCCGGTAATTGCGCTCAATGGCGGTGCGGATGATACATAGATTTCGGATGATGCGGGCATTTTTATCCTGCTCAAGCCGGTCGTATATCTCTATCTTCGGCGGCTCGTGTTCATTTTGAAAAATACGGAGCGGGACGCCGATCAGGTAGGCAACCTTCGATACAAGCTCATAGGTGCTGTCTTTGTAGGCAATCTGTTCTCCGGCATATTCGCCGCCATTCAACGTGACTGAATTGCCCATGATCTACTCCTTTCGATGGAACGCGGGTTATTGAGCGTACTTTTTGAAGTTTTCAGCTTGTTCCAGAACCTCCTTGTAGACATCATCAATAGTTACGGGGGGATAGTCAAATTCATCCAGTAGCAGTATGAGGTCAACTTGCAGATTTGCCTTAATGTCATCACGGGTAGACCAGTCGGTGTATTTAGCTTTGTCATCGACAATAATCTTAATCCGCTTTGACAATTCAATCATCTTGTCGTCCGGGTACTCGAACTCGTACTTCTTGGCAACTGCCTTGAGAATGTCATAGAAGGCTTTTTCTTCATAGTCAATCCCCATACCCTTGAAGGAGTCTTTTTCTTTTTTGAGTTCTTCAAGGAGCTTCGCAAGTTGTTCTGCTACATCGTCAAGAACTTCGTTAGCGAAAGCCTCATCACGACGGCGATTATTGTACTCATCAACAACTCGCTTGAGACGGTCCGAGAACTCCATGCCCATGATACGGTTGACCTTTTTATACTCATCAATCGCCTGAGAGAGAAGCCGCTGCAATACCTTGATTTTGGTGTTCGGTAGCTGGATTGCGTTAATCTTATTCAGATACTCGTCGCTGAAAATATCAACAGAGATATGCTTTCCTGTTTCAAACAATTCCTCTATACCATCAGATTGAATTGCACCTTCAAGAAGTTCACGGACGCGGGCATTCATTTGTGAGATGTCAGGGGCATCGCCCTTGGTGAGTTTGAAAAGAATAGAGCGCACCGCACAGTAGAAGTGCAGATAGTCCTTTTCTTTATCAGAGATAGCCTCACTTGAACCGCATAGGTTGAACGCTTGTTTCATGCGTTTGACTGCCGCCATAAAGCGAGTTTCCAAATCTTCCGTGAGCTGTACATACTCAACAGCGCGATTGAGGCAAGCAAGCTGCTCTTTCGGTGAGCCGTTGAAGTAATCCGTGCTATTGAAGTTGTGGAACATCTGAGCCAAGACATCGAGCTGGTCTTTAACAATCGTGATAGACTGCTCGACGCCTTCAAACTCATCGCTCTCAAAGTTGGTGTACTTCTTGAGGGCGAGATTCATATTTTTCTTAATGCCAATGTAGTCCACGATCAAGCCCTTGTCCTTGCCGGTATAGACGCGGTTGACGCGGGAAATCGTCTGGATAAGGCTGTGCTGCTGGATGGGCTTGTCGATGTAGATTGTGTCAAGTGCCGGTACGTCGAAGCCGGTAAGCCACATATCAACAACGATGGCAATTTTGAAGTTTGATTTAACGTTCTTAAACTGACGGTCAAACTCCTTGCGATCATCCTTCGTTCCCAGCATTTCATAAAGCTCCGGCTCATCATCTTTATTTCGCGTCATGATGAGCTTGATCTTCTCGATGGGCTTGAGTTCCTTTTTCTCTTTTTCCGTCAGTTGAACCCCGTCAGGGCAAACCTTTTTCTCTGCCCATTCCGGTCTCATTCCAACTATAATCTGATAAAAAGCGTATGCAATCTTGCGATTAGAGCAGACAAACATTGCTTTTCCTGCGACCGTAGCTCCTTCGGCAACGCGGGTCTCATAGTGGTTAATGAAGTCCTCCGCAACTGCGTGAAGTCGGTCAGGATCACCGATGATCGCATCAATATGAGCAACCGCCTTCTGGCTTTCCTCAATCTGATGCTCATTTGCACCTTCAACAGCACAACGGTCATAATAATCTTCAATTTCCCGAACCTTTGCCTGATCAAGCGTGACCCGTGCAGCGCGTCCGTCATAGACAAGGTTGACTGTGATACCATCTTTGACCGCCTCTGTCATTGTGTAGGCATCGACAACCGGACCGAAGACTTCAATTGTACCATCCACGGGCGTACCGGTGAAACCGACATAGGTTGCATTAGGGAGAGAATCATGTAGGTACTTTGCAAACCCATAGCTTCGCTCTACACCTTCAGAAGTGACCTTGACTTTCTGATCGAGGTTTATCTGACTACGGTGTGCCTCATCGGATATGCAGATCACATTCGCTCTATCCGTCAGAAGCTCCAAGTCCTCGGTGAACTTTTGGATTGTGGTCATGTACACCCCGCCGCTTGTCCTGCCTTGAAGTTCCTGACGCAGCTTTTCGCGGGAATCAATGCTCACGACGGTTTCGTCACCAATGTACTTCTTGGATGCTACAAACTGCTTTGAGAGCTGGTCATCCAAATCCGTTCGGTCGGTAATAATCAGGATTGTAGGGCTATGGAAGAAGGTACTCTTCATAAGCATTCTTGTGAGGAAGAGCATAGTATAGCTTTTTCCGCAGCCTGTCGCGCCGAAGTATGTGCCGCCCTTGCCGTCCCCCTCCGGTCTGAGATGTGCCTTGATATTCTCAAACAGCTTGACCGCAGCAAAATACTGAGGATAGCGGCAGACGATTTTGAGGTCTTTGTCCGAGCTATCAGGGAAATAGACAAAATCCTTGATGACTGCCAAAAGCCGTTCTTTGCGGAACAGTCCGCTCACCATAGTTACAAGGGAATTGATGCCGTCCAATTCCTTATCGTCAGCTTCAATCTTTCTCCACGCATAGAAGAAGTCATACGGGGAGAAGAAGGAACCGTATTTATTATTTGCACCATCGCTTATGACGATGAAGGCGTTATACTTGAAGAGTTCGGGAATATCACGGCGATAACGCACGGTGAGCTGAGTATAGGCATCCATGATCGTTGTATTTTCTTTGACTGCGCTCTTAAACTCAAGCACAACAACAGGAATGCCATTGATGAATACAATCCCGTCCGGTATGCGTAGCTGGTTGTTGATGCCTTCAATTTCAAATTGGTTGACGATCTTGAACACGTTTTTCTCTGGCTCATCAAAGTCAATCAACTCAATGTAAAGGTCTTTCTTTGTGTGATCTTCGCGGTTGAAGATGAAGCCGTCACAAACCATTTTGCAGACTGCTTTGTTTGCTTCGTAGACCGTGCCGGAAATAGACCTCAGGCGAAGGATAATGCTATCAACTTCGCTTGGGGTAAGTCCCTCTAAGGCATACCTGTTCAGGAGGTACTTCCGCAGATCGTCGATAAGCAGAACCTCAGAGCGTTCACGGTGGATCTGCTCACCATTCAAATAGATATACCCTTCATCCTGAAACAAATCCATGATGGACATTTCAAGAGAATGCTCATTAAAGTTCGCCATTATCATTTCCCCCTAACTGCCGCTGCATTTCTGCTTCAAAGGCTTTTTCATTTTGCTGGAAGTCGTACTCCTGGTACTTCAAACCCAGACGTGCCAGCATGAGTGTTCCTTCCCAGTCATCAATATTCGAGTATTGCGTTGCATGGTTTACGTCAGTGAGAACGCCGAGTATCAGCCCCGTGCAATCGAGCGCAAAGTCTATCATTTCCTGCACATCCGGATAGAAAATAGGATGACGGTCTGTTGGGTTCTCTTTGCTCAATATGCGCTGTTCATCGTTGTGGGCATAGAGCTTGTTCCGCTGCATTCGGATATTCTCTCTCTTTTTGCTTAACGCATTGAAGCGTTTCTGATACAGAGCTAAGAACTCTGGAAATGTCAAATCCACCCGAACCGGAGCATTTGCGGCATCAGGAATATCAAACATTGCAAAGAGCTTTCTGTCGCTCTCAACCTGATCCTTGAAGAAACGCTCTTCCTCTGGCTTGAGCTGATGCTGATACGGGATTTGATAGGAAAATGCTGTCCCATCATGCTCTACGGTCATTGTTTCTCTGTACGTCGGAAATAGGTCTTGGTTTTTCGCGCATTTGGCAAGGAGGGTGCCAATGGACACGACGCCATTTGAGCTATCATACAGTTTGGCGATCTCCATAAAACAGGCTTTCATCAAAGCTCCGTGGATCGTTTGATAGAACGCTGGTGACAGCTTCATTTCTTCCGCGTATTCACGCTGGTTCTTGCGATACTGCTGCAAGATGAGGTAATAGGCATTTGCGTCGAAAGCTCCTCGATGAAGCTCCTCGGCAATTCTGATCAGCGTATCCTTGTCCATTTTCATCCCTCCCTTCGTAGGTAAATGATAATTTGATTGCGACCGTTACTGCAATCTACCGCAGAATGTTTACTGAGGGTGGAAGAATATATCCGACTGCCCCACTGAAACAACTTTGCTCTAAAATTGGAAGTGGTGCAACACCGAAAGGCGGAAAAACAGCCTATCAAGAGTCAGGTGTTTCACTTATCCGAAGCACAAATGTCTTTGATTACGCCTTTTCCTACGATGACCTTGCTCATATTTCTGATGAACAAGCAGACCAACTCTCAAATGTGGTTGTTGAGGAAAATGATGTCCTTTTCAATATAACTGGCGTATCGGTTACACGATGCTGCATCGTTCCAGCGGATGTTCTTCCTGCTCGTGTAAATCAGCACGTCATGATATTGCGTCCCAATGCGGCTTTGCCAATGAGCTATTACATTATGACAACGCTTTGCTCTGCCGAAAACAAAGCCAAACTCCTGGGAATCGCCCAGTCTGGTTCGACCAGAGAGGCAATTAACAAGCAGGAAATGGAGTCTTTCTCAATTCCGGTTCCGCCCACAAAAGAAGTACAAGATTTTGAGATTAAGGCGCGTGGGCTATACGAATCTGTCATCCGGAACACAGAGGAAACTATGCGGCTGAATGTCATGCAGCAGCTACTTTTGTCGCAACTATCAAGCCGCTAAATTATCATTTATCCGCCGCTTTAGCTCAATTCGTTCTGTAATGGTCTGATACGCCTTCACAATGCTGCGCTGCTTATCAATAGAGGGAACAGGCAGTTCCACTTTGCAAAGTTCATCCCAGTCAAAGATTTCTCTAACACTTCCGTGAGACATATATCTGGCGTAGCGGTCAAACTCTGGTCTGCTAAACCAAAGCATAAGGTATTCTGGATCAAGCGCATTCTTATTCACAACCTCAAACACGGTATATGAACTTGAAATGATGCAATCCTTATCTCGTAGAAGAGCAATCGAAATCTTCTCGCCATTCCGAGATGTAACAGGACCATACGCAAATTGCCCAGTACGAACAATCTTATAGCTCGACAAATCCGTTCCGACAATATTTGCAATGGAGGGAATAAACTGCTTGCTGATGCTGACACCAAGCAAATAGTCAACTTTCAAATCCCTATTTCGTTCATCAACTGGCTGAATGAAGTCTCCAAGCAGCCTATATCCTTCTTTCATCGTGACACCTCACCCCATGTATTTTCTGTGTGCCAGCTTGACATTTTGCTGTTTAACCATAGCATAGTGCATGGTCGTGTCGATCTTCTGATGCCCTAAGAGCTGCTGGACTTGCTCTATGGGCATTCCTTTGTCTATGGCTGATGTTGCCAATGTTCTTCGGAACTTATGTGGGTGGACACGAGGCAGATTCAGCCTTTTTCCCAGTTCTCGAAGCCGTCTTTCTACGCCGCCAATCTGCAAACGGTCATGCGGTGAAGTCAGAGAGACAAACAACGCTGAACAGGCGTCTGTGCGGCTTTCCAGATAGTTTTGAAGATGGATTTTCGTTCGGGCATCGAAATAAACGATCCGTTCCTTGCTTCCTTTTCCGAAAACAACGCACTCTCGCTCATTGAAGTTGATGTCATCACGGTTAAGAGCAACCATTTCACCAACGCGCATTCCGGAGGATGCCAGAAGGTCAATCATCGCAAGATCACGGACATTGCAGCAGTTATCACGCATGATCTCCAATGCTTCATCGGTGTAGGTTTCCTTGATCACCTTTGCCGTTTTAACTTTGTGAATCCGGCGTACCGGACTTTTCACGATGTAGTCTTCGTCCTCAAGCCACGAAAAATAGCTGGACAGGATGCGGCGGATATTATCTATCGTGACCTTGCTTGATTTCCGGCTTGTCTGATACTCTGTTAGGTACTTTCGCAAGTCCTCAGTTACGATCTCTTGTGGCTCTTTTTCAATGCCGGACAGCATCGACACAATAGTCTGACGGTAATAGCTCAAGGTTTTTTCTGAGCAGCCTTCAATGCGTTTTGCGTTGATGAAACAGGCAACCGTATCGACCTTTGCGCTTTCTACCATGTCCGCGCTGTGACTTAGTTCTACGCCACTCAGCACTCCTTCAAGGACGCTTTGAAGCTGTTTTAGCTGTGCGTTGTTCAGAAACGAAAGCATCTGACGCTGCACTTCTTGAATAAGTTGTTCTTTCATTGTCGTGTCTCCTTTGAATATTCTCAGAGAACGACAATCAGTGGCAGTTCCTTGTGGTAAAAACTCTCGCCACTGGTGAGAGAGTTAGTTCTTCAAGAGCAGGAGTTGGTATCCTCGGCTTCCTCGATGAATTGCTTTGCCTCGCTTTGGCGTAAATCCCAATGCTTTTGCAGTAGTGTGATAATCTGATCTTTCGGGACATTGGCTTCGAGCAAAGCCAGTGTCGCTTTTTCGATAGAACAGATTCGTTCGCTGAGAACTGCTTCCTCTATTACTTCCTGCTGATCTGCTTGAATGCGGTTGCGGATTTCAGCAGGGAAATCTTTGAACTGCATTTTTACTTGATTCCATAAATCACTCACGGCTATTCCTCCTGCAAATGATAATTTAGCGGCTTGAGAGTTGGGACAGGAGTAGATGTTTCAGAGACTCCAAATGTTGTATTTCATATTGGTTTTCTCTGATCGAAGAAAACAGTGGCTCAACTTTATTGTGGTACTCTTTCATTGATGCCTCGTCAGGAAGTAGGATCGGTATCTGACCGAAGAGTGTTTTGTTGATGTTCAACGTTGTACTTCCGCCAGCTCCGAGTTGCTTCAAATACTCATTAAGCGTTGTCATCTTTGTATATACATAGAACGGGCTGATTTGTTCTTTGCATATAATTGAGTTAATCTGTTGGTTGGTCTGACTTGGTTCAGCAGTAAGACAAACCAAGCCTACGGATGCAATGCAACTTACGCAAACGCTGTTTGCTGGAAGCATTTTTCCCGGCTGTGTTGATGCGCCTTTCTCTGAAAGGAAGCGGGCGGTTGATGTTGTATAGACACTTCCGTGCATATCCGGGATTGTAATAAACGGGATTGTCCCACCATAGTTTTGCGGATCGGCAGTTGGAGGTGTCTTTCCGCAAATCACATCAGAGGCTATATCATCAACCGTTACCTCCTTCCACGATGATGGCTGTGAGCCACCAAAGGGAATATAGTCAACAAAGAAGCACTTGTAGATGGATAATGCAGTCGCTTCTAAATTATCATTTTCCGCTCTCTTCAAAGCAATGCGGTCGGTAATTGTACGGTAGG
>OBWG01000348.1_pt1 | contig 37808 bp, 27 predicted proteins | sample 1495221 | NCBI WGS metagenome assembly OBWG01 (sample SAMEA2580053, study PRJEB22360) | human gut metagenome | reverse complement strand
AGTAAATATCTAGTGTTATAAGGGTTTTTACACACACTTTTTGTCCTATAAGCCGATATTCACTAATATAAGAAAAATCCACTTGATACAAGTATCAAGTGGATTTTTGTATAAGTTTTAATTATCTATTATAATTTGCCGAGACGTTTCATGACATTATAGATTTTCGTAGCTAAACCAGTCATTTGGAATTTAGGAATACCACAGGCAGCCACACGAATACCCTTAGCTAAAGCAATAACATAAACATGTTCTTTCTTCAATTCTTCGCAGATAGCATTAGCAGAATCTGTAGGAATTGTAATGAAGAAACCACCGCGGTAAGGCAACATAGGAAGGCCTACTTGTGCGGCTTCTTGTTTGAAGATGTCAGCACGATCGCGAATCAATTGGTAATAGCTATTACGCTCCTCTTCATAGGCTTTAAATTTAACAGGATCTGCCACAATATTTGCCATTGTACGCATTGCAGGACGACAAATATTAGACCATGTTGCACGGCTAGTATTTTTGTTGATTTCTAAGAATTCATCAGCGATTTCTTCGTCATCAGAAATACCAATCATAGCACCTACACGTTGACCGTACATAGTAAAGCCTTTAGACAAGCTATAGCACACACATGTAAGGATAGCTTTTGGCAAGTGACCAAATTTGCTAAAGAATCCACGTACTTCCTCTCTATCACCAGAGAAGTCAAGATATGCCACATCAATACCAATGATAACATTATTACGACCAATCGCAACAAGTTCTTTCAAGAAATTAAGGATGGAGTCCCAATCTTTGTCTTCAATAGAGTAACCAGTTGGGTTATTACCAGGTGTGTTAAACAAGATTACTACATTTGTTTGTCTTGCTGCTAATTCGTTTACACGATTTTTGAATGCTTCGTGATTAAAGTTATTTTGCTCATCAAATAAAGAATACGTTACAAGTGTACGACCAATATCGCTACAAATTACTTTATAAGCACCCCAGTACCAGTCAGCAGTTAACACTTCATCACCAGGCTCAGTATAGTTATGAATTAAGTGATGGATACCGCCAGTGCCACCAGCTGTAGCGATGCTACGGATGTGACCTTCTGGACGAGAATTACCAAAACATTCTTTCTCTGCAGCTGCTAAAAACTCTGGAACACCTGCAATTGGAGCATAACCAATATGTTCAGTGTCAGAAAGACCCAAATATTCTTCTTTAACGGTTTTGAGGAAAACTAAATTGCCATCTTCATCATGAATAGCACCTAAAGTACCGTTTACAACGTTCTCGCGACCATTTTCTTTAGCATCAGCTAATGCTTGGCCAGCAGTAACAAAGATCACGTCTTTTAATTTTTTCCCTTTTGCATGCTTTGCAGCAACACTTGTCATAACTTACACCATCCTATCTAAAATGAATATTACACATTTATAATACCTAAACTTATTTAATTATACAATGTGTATTCAGAAAATATATTGTATACATAAGAAATTTTACTAATCACATTCAATTTAATCATTAATCTAGCTTTGTATAGAATATATCAAATATCCTATACAAAGGATTCAAAATTAATAATATACAAAAAATAGTAAATTTATAACAAAAAAGGACCACTCATAAGAGTGGTCCCCCAGTTCCTTAGAAGGAGTAGCCTACACCAGCGTGTAAACCTTTTGCAGTTTTATCATTGCTATCTACGCTATATTTATCATAGCCATAGTATAGATTTAAATCGATATCAGGGCGTACTTCGTATTGAGCACCTACTTGGTAAGTTTGCTTAATATCGTTACCCCAACCAGCTTTAGCAAAGCCGTTTACTTTATCTGTCAAAGGTACATGACCGATAACACCAGCTTGGAAGCCTAGTTCAGTGTCATTTGTACGAATTGCAGTACCTGCACCATAAACGTTTACGTTTGGATGCACTTTGTAAACTAATGCTAATTGATGATCTTTGATATCACCATTTTTTGCATTTACTTTATCGTAAGAATATTGTACTGCCGTTTTATCGGAAAGATCGTGTTGTAAAGAAACACCGAAACCATCGTTGCTATTACCGCCACCTTTGGATACATGTTGTTTAAATGCATAATCAGCTTGTACCTTAGTGGAACCATCGCTAATTTTTGTTACAGGTGCTGCAGCAAATGCACTACCTGCTACAACTGTTGCTGCTAGAGTTAATAATACTAATTTCTTCATTTGTACCTCCTATACACATACCTATTTGTATGTCTTACTAAGTTACTATTTACAGATGTTATAGTTATACACTCTATAAATTAGCGTTTCATGAATACAGGGATATCAGGGATACCACTGTTAGAATTTGTAGTGGATGCTGGACGAGATGTAGTCGTTGTTTTACCGAATTCTGGTACACTTTTTGCACTAGAATTGAAGCCAGTAGCAACAACTGTAATTTGTACTTTATCGCCCAAGCTTTCATCGATAACAGAACCGAAGATGATATTAGCATCAGGATCTGCTGCATCAGAAATAATTTCAGCTGCTTCATTAACTTCAAAGATGCTCAAATCAGAGCTACCAGAAATATTAAGCAAGATGCCTTTTGCACCATCGATAGAAGTTTCCAACAACGGGCTGTTAATAGCCATTTTTGCAGCGTCAGCAGCGCGGTTTTCACCTTCGCCAACACCAATCCCCATCAAAGCTTCGCCTTGTTCTGTCATGATAGTTTTAACGTCAGCAAAGTCAAGGTTAATCAAACCAGGAATTTGAATCAAGTCGGAAATACCTTTGATACCTTGGCGAAGAACATCATCGGCTTTACTGAATGCATCAGTAATAGTACATTTTTTATCAACAACTTGTAATAATTTGTCATTAGGGATAACGATAATTGTATCAACTTTTTGAGTCAAGAACTCAATACCTTTTTCTGCTGCAGCACGACGGCGTTTACCTTCGAACGCGAAAGGTTTAGTTACTACGCCTACAGTTAACGCACCAACTTCTTTAGCACATTCTGCAACGATTGGAGCAGCACCAGTACCAGTACCACCACCCATACCTGCAGTTACGAATACCATGTCAGCACCTTCAAGAGCTTTGATGATTTCTTCGCGACTTTCTTGAGCAGCTTCTTCACCAACTTGTGGATTAGCACCCGCACCAAGACCTTTAGTTACTTTTTCACCAATTTGAATTGTTACATCTGCTTTAGACAATTCAAGCACTTGGTTTTCCGTATTAACTGCTAAGAATTGAACACCTTTAATTTGGTTATCTACCATGCGATTAACAGCGTTGTTACCACCGCCACCAACACCGATAACTTTAATATTTGCAAAATCAGACATTGAACTTCCTCCTCTTATCGTTATCTATCGTATCAATATACGTCCCAATGTATCGATTTATATACTGACAATCTTATAACAATTACATTTATTTTACACTAAAATTTAAAAACTTTCCACTATATAGAATGTGATTTATTAGAATCGCTTAGTCATAATAATCTTGCGTATAGCACCTACATTAATAAATACATGCAATCCAAAGCCAATAAGAGCTACGTAATATAGGTTAATTCCTATGAGGTCACCTACATATACAAGAATAACAGCTAACACAACATTTGAAAAGAACCCAAGTACAAAATTACTAAGATCAAAGGTTCGTTCCAATGCAGCCCGGCTACCACCAAATACAGCATCTAGTGCAGCCAGAACAGCGACCGATGTGTAATTTGCATAACTTATAGGTATATGAAATGGTGAAAGCCACCCTAATGTAGTACCTACAATTAAACCAACAATGGCAAAGATATAAATATTCATTCTTTACCTCCTGTTTCATTAGGCTTTATATGCTCTTCTCTAAAGGTTCCTGTAAAAGCTGGAATAGCTAATTCATTTTCTTCCTTTATGGTTACCTTTATGCCCCAGTGTTTCAAGGAATCTACCACACCGCCTCGCATGGTGAGCGCAGAATTTAATGTTTTTGGATCACCAATCGCTTTAACTGTAAAAGGCGCTCCAAAAACCTTACCATTTACAGTAATAGTCGGGCCAGAGCATCGTATTTCAGAAGTCCCTATGAGACGTTGATCATTGATAGCTATCGCCTCAGCCCCACCAGCTCGCAATTCATTAACAATACGTAAAATATCTTCATCATGAATTACATATAAATTAGGATTTTCACCACTTTGAATTGGTTTTAAGCTATCCTCGATTAATACACTAACACCCGTACCTTTAACATTAGTTAACGCAGCTTTCATCATCAACTGTTCGTCTGCTTTAACATTGCCAGTGGCACCAGACTGTTTAAGCGCTTCTATTTGTTTTAACAATGCATCACGTTCACTTTGGGCCTCTCGCAATTGTACGGCTAAATCACCAGCTCGTTGTAAACGGATATTTTCTTCTATATTATCTTGAGTCATCTTATATTGGGTGACAACCATGAAACCCAATATACAACTGACTAAGGCTATTGCCCACCGTTCGTGTCTCACGACAATCATCTACCTTTTATCTTCAACATGACCTTGTTTATCTTGTTTTGTATCATCCTTCTTAGTAGATGAATCTTCTGTATTCTTTGTTCCAGACTGATGCTTTTTAACTTCCGGTATTACATCAGTTTTTATGTATGGCGATGAAACATTAACATCTATATATTGTACATTGCTATGTGTTGTCTTAATATCTTGTAACATAGACTGAGTTAACTCGGCTTTTTTAGGTAAATCTTTACTATCCCCTAATCTAATTTGCACCCCCGATACGGTATAAGCCATTATTGCATCAGGATCTCCTATATTGACTTCTGCAATATTCTTGAAGGTGCTCTCATCAAGAGAGTTCAAGTATTCAAGAGCCGCCAAAATGGGCTTATCCACAACGGTATCACCTAACAAAATATTTCCCGCCTTAACGCCTGATATCATCGGTACCGACGTATCTTGTATGGCTGGCTCTGATGCAATCACTTGACCTTTACTGTCAAGTGTTAAATAACCAAACTGAGCTGGTACTACTGCAACAGCCTTGCGTTCTATGACACGTACAACCATTGTAAATGGCAATTGATAACTAATTTGGGCCTCTTCAACCCGTAAGTCTTTCGCCAATCTAGTTTTTAATTTCTCTGTACTAATTTGCAATATATTTACAGGTTCATGAATATCCCCTGCTACCATTACATCTTGTACAGTTACCTTATCCGATCCTATAATTTTTAAGGATCCAAAAGGAATAGGTAGTGTAAACAATCCCACCAACACGAGAGTAACTGCACCACCGATTTTTAACACTCGTTTTCTAAATACAGCCCGTTCGTCTCGAACAGGTGTAGAAGACTGCATCTCCCCAGAGTTGGATGGATGGTTTTGCTTATCATCCATAGATAACTCCTTCTGTTCTATTTAGCCTTTAAAATTTCCCTATACTAGCTGTTAATAGAATTTTTTCACATAATGTAGGGAAATCAATTCCCATTTCATTAGCTGCTTTTGGTACTAAAGACGTTGCCGTCATACCAGGAACGGTATTGTACTCAAGAACATACATTTTATCTGCATGATCTGTCATAATATCTACACGAATAACCCCACTGCCTTGCACCTCGCGATACACAAGTTCCCCAATGCGTTGCATTTCAGCAGTCATTTCGTCGCTAATAGGTGCTGGTACCAAGTATTCTGTAGCACCTACAGTGTATTTGCTTTTGTAGTCATATTCGCCAGAATGTGGACGAATTTCAATGACTGACAATGCTTTACCATCCAAAACAGCCACCGTAAACTCGCGACCATCAAGGAATTGTTCTACTACGAGAATTGGATCATATTTAAGAGCCTCTGTTACTGCTGCTTCTAATTGTGATTCCTCACGAACGATTGTAACGCCAATGCTGGAGCCTTGCGTAGCAGACTTAACAACTACAGGAATAGTAAATTCTTTACGAATATGATCGATAATTGCCTCGGCAGATTCAAGATTACCATTATAGGATTCAGATCTTGCAGTTGGAATATTAGCGCCTTTAAATACGTCTTTACTTACTTTTTTATTTATGCCCACAGCATGAGCCATGATGCCGGAGCCAGTATATGGGATTTCTGCCATTTCTAAAAGGCCTTGCAAAGCACCATCTTCACCATAGCGACCATGAATAGCATTAAATACGACTTCACCGCCTAAGGAATCGATATCTTTCAATACTGTACGAGGATTAAGTTCTAATGTTTGAGCCTTATACCCTTTGCTCACAAGTGCTTCTGCAATAGCAGCACCTGTGCGACGAGATACTTCAGCTTCTTCGGAAGGACCACCCATCAATACGATTATTTGTTTATCTTTCATTGTAAGCCTTCCTCCAATATCGCTAATAATTTTGGGCCATATTGATTGATAGAACCAGCGCCCATTGTAATAACCAAGTCATTTGGTCTTACTACTTTTGCCAATACTTCAGGTAAATCATCAACAGATGGTACATAATTTACGTCTTGACCGGTAGCCTCTTTGATGGCATTTGGAATCGTATTCCCATCAATACCAGGGATCGGATCTTCACCAGAACTATAAATATCTGTCATGTACACTTCGTCAGCGCTAGTGAAAGCAGTAGCAAACTCATCCTTCAACAAACTTGTCCGAGAGAATCGATGTGGTTGGAATACACAGATGACACGATGTTTGTCAAGTTCTTTTGCAGCTTTCAAAGTAGCTTTAATTTCTGTAGGATGATGAGCATAATCATCTACAACCCACACGCCAGCTACATGGCCTTTCGTTTCAAAACGGCGTTTTGCACCTATAAATTTGCCTAAGCCTTTAGTTATAACACGTGCTTCGACGCCACAACAATCATGAGCCACAATAAATGCTGCTAAAGAATTCAATACGTTGTGGTCACCAGGTACACGCAAACGAACGCGTTCAATATTAACACCTTTATGATATACATCGTATACCAACGTAGAATCTACATAGTGAATATTTTTAGCTACATAATCATTACTATCATCTAAGCCATAAGTAATAAAGTTGCGTTTTACGCGATTCATAACATAGCGAATATTTTCATTGTCACCACATACGATGGCCTTGCCATTTTCTGGAAGTGTTTCTACAAACTCACAGAATGCATTAAGCAAATTATCCATCGTTTTGTAGTGATCCATATGATCATCTTCAATATTAGTAATAACGATAGTATGTGGACGCAACTTCAAGAAAGACCCGTCACTTTCATCCGCCTCTACAACGGAGAAGTGACCTTTACCAAGACAGCTGCTGCCTTTAAGGTAATCTACTTCACCACCGATAATTACCGTAGGATCTGCATCGGCTTCTACTAAGATTTGGCCAATCATAGATGTAGTAGAAGTCTTACCGTGTGCCCCTGCTACTGCGATGCCATCCGTTACATCAAGCACTGCTTTTACAATATCAGAGCGATGCAAAATGGTAATTCCTTGTTCTTTCGCAGCGACGATTTCAGGATTATCCTCACGAATCGCTGTAGAACGAACTACAGCATCTACACCATTTACATATTCTTTATTATGACCAATATGAACCTTAGCACCCATTTCTCTAAACTTAGAAATAACTGCAGATTCAGCTACATCTGAACCAGATACGTCATAACCTTTTTGAATTAAAATATTCGCTATAGCACGCATGCCAGATCCACCGATACCAATGAGGTGAATCTTGTGAATACCGTCTAACATAAAACCTCTCCTTGTTACTTTGCAATAGATAATGCAAGTTTTGCAATATCATGAGCTGCATTTGGTTTGCCCAACTGCAATGCTCGTTCTCCCATTTGTGCCAACAAATCACGGTTGTCCATAAACATCTCAATTTCACCTATTAAGTCGTGAGCACTCAACATTTTATCAACGATCATGTGAGCCGCCCCTTCTTGCACAAAGATACGCGCATTATAGGTTTGATGGTCTTCCGCTGCATATGGATACGGCACCAATACAGATGGAATACCACGAACTGCTAATTCAGCAAGACCTATGGCACCAGATCTAAACACCGCTAAATCAGCGGCAGCTAAAGCCTTCGGCATATCATGTAAATACGGCAAAATTAAAGATGATTGACCCAAGCCTTCCCCATCGGTAATACCCAATTGAGATAGCACAGATTCATACTCTCCACTGCCTGTAATATGGATTAATTTAATCCCTTCTTTACCTTGGAAATGCTTATGTACATCAATCATGGCATTATTGATGGTTCGCGCCCCCCGAGAACCACCTGCTATGAGGACTGTGAAAGTATCATCACTTAAGTTGAAATAATTGCGTCCCGCTGTTCGTGAGTCAACTAATACCTCAGGACGAACTGGATTACCAGTATACACTACGCGTTTTGCTTTAGAAAAAGATGCTGCTGCATCCTTATAGCCCATCGCTACAACATCAACAAAACGACTCAAAATTTTATTAGTAATGCCTGCAATGACATTCTGCTCTTGAATTAAGGTTGGAATGTTATGTAATGCAGCTGCCATGAGAATAGGCCCACATACATAACCACCCGTACCAATTACCACATCAGGTCTAAATTTACAAATAATAGCATTAGCTTTAACTATGCCTAACGCAGTTTTACCTAATGTGACTAATGTACCCAATGATAATTGACGTTGCAAACCTTGTACGGGAATCGTAGTAAACTCAATCCCCTCTTTAGGAACTAATGTAGCTTCTAAGCCTTGCTTTGTCCCTACATATAAAACCTTTGCATCAGGGTGTTGTTTCATGATTTCCTTATATATAGTTATTGCTGGATATATATGTCCACCAGTGCCACCACCAGAAATAATGATTTTTTTCATTAATGGTGTCCCCCTTCTTGCAACATCTGAACACAAGCTTTAAAGTCGTCACCGCGTTCTTCGAAACAACTGTACCAGTCAAAACTTGCACAAGCTGGAGATAGTAATACAATATCACCAGACTCAGCTAATTTATAACCTTGTTCTACAGCGTCTTTCATAGATAAAGCGCGGTAAATAGGTTCTACACCAGCCTCTTTTCCAGCCGCTTCAAATCGTTCTGCTGCTTCCCCCATGAAAATGACAGCTTTTGTATTTTCTTTAACAAGCTGCATAAACTCTTCTAAAGGTGTCATTTTATCATGACCACCAGCCAGCAGAATAACTGGTTTATCAAAAGATTCCAAAGCTTTAACTACAGAATCAACATTGGTCGCCTTAGAGTCATTATAGAATGTAATCCCATCGATTGTTTTAACCCGTTCCAACCGATGTTCTACACCGTGAAATTCGCTAATAATGCGATGAATTTCCACTACAGGTACACCTAACGCATAGGTTAAAGCAATAACCGTTAAGATATTTTCGATATTATGACTACCTGGAATATGAATATCTTCATCGCCAATAACAGCTGTCGCTACGCCGTTCTTTACTACATAACACTGACCATTAGCATAATATGCTCCATTCTCGACAGTTTGTTTTTGACTAATTTGTAGAATATGACTAGGCGCACGATGCTCCATATCAGCTACTACAGAATCATCAATGTTAAGAACTAAGTAATCGGATTTCAATTGGTTTTCAAAGATCCGTTCCTTAGCTGCAATATAGTTTTCCATCGTCTTATGACGCGCTAAATGATCTGGCGTAATATTGAGCATAATAGCCCCAATAGGTCTAAAATGCTTAATTGTCTCTAATTGATAGCTAGATAGCTCGGCTACTAAAAAACCACCTGCTGGCATCGAATAGGCCACTTCACTAAGAGAGTCGCCAATGTTCCCACCAACGCGAACTGGCTTCCCAGAACCTTCTAGCACTTTAGTTAATAAGGTTGTAGTCGTAGTCTTACCATTTGTACCCGTAACGGCTACGATAGGTGATTTAGATACTTCGTAAGCTAACTCTACTTCGCTAACCACATCAATGCCGCGAGCTTGAGCTGCTTTTACAATGGGAATATCTAAAGAAATACCTGGAGAAATAACAATGCGATCCACGCCATCTAGCAAGGATTCATCTTGACGACCTGTAATAATTTCTACCCCAGCAGAAACTAAACGTCCTTCCTCCGTAGCAGGCAACGTTACAGGCTTATAATCATTTAACACAACATGAGCACCCACTTGGGCTAATACCCAGGATGCGCCTATACCGCTGGCACCAGCACCAAGTACAAGTATATGTTTATCTCCGTATTCCATCTGTATCACCTAAATTATCTACAAAATAATGTATTCCTATCCTATAAGCATACCATTATTTACGGGTTCCGTTAAGTATTATCTTATAAAGTTATGGTCGCTAATACTACACCAATAACGGCTAATACAGCACCAGCAAACCAGAAGCGGTTAACTACGGTTTGTTCTGCCCATCCAGACAATTCGAAATGATGATGAATAGGGCTCATTTTAAATACACGTACACCGCGTGTCTTAAAGGAAATAACTTGGATAATAACAGATAATGCTTCCATAACAAAAATGCCACCGATCACTACAAGTAACAATTCTGTTTTAGTTAAAATAGCCATGGCTGCAAAGGCACCACCTAAAGCCAAAGAGCCTGTATCACCCATGAATACTTTAGCTGGATTTACATTATATACCAAGAAGCCAAGACATACAGCAGCCACAATAGCACCAAAGTAAGCAACGCTTTCAGCACCAATAGAGTTCGTCATAGATGCAGCCATAAGACCAATAACGGAGAAGGCAATCGCTGCCACTGCGGACGTACCGCTTGCAAGACCATCAAGGCCATCTGTAAGATTTACAGCATTTGTAGCACCTACGATAATTAAGAACGCCAATACATAATAACCCCAACCTAATTGAAGTTGTACATCTGCTACAGGAATCCACAATGTGGTAGGAACAACCATAATTTCAGTAATGCAGTAACAGAATACAGCTGCCAAAATAAATTGGCCCAATAATTTTTGCTTAGCTGTTAAACCAAGATTACGTTTTTTAACGGCTTTTACAAAATCGTCAAAGAAACCTAATAAACAATGACCTAATGTTAGGAATAATAACATCCCCGTGCCTACATTCCAAGGTGCAAAAATAGCAACACCAAGAACGAGAGCTATCATCATGAAAGCACCACCCATTGTCGGTGTACCAGCTTTTGCTTGATGGCTTTCAGGACCTTCTTCACGAATACTTTGTTGTGCGTGCAAAGAACGCAACATAGGAATACCGATTTTACCTAGCACGACTGTAATGATAAAGGTCACTACAAAGGCTAACAGAATATGATATATCATATGAATCCTCTACTTATTAATAAACAGATGACGGCTAGATACAACTAGCCGTTACCTTTTATTCTCGATCTTTTAATTCTTCAACAACGCGCTCCATTCGCAAACCACGGGAACCTTTTACAAGGATAACATCTCCTTTTTCACGAATATCGCTATAGGCATTGGCCATTTCTAAATGGCTATTACAACGGAATGTAGTTAATCCTGCTTTTTTTGCTTCTTTAGCTATAAAAGCAGCTGCATCACCGAAGGTGAATACTACACTATAACCCTCTTCAGCCAATAGTTGACCGATTTCACGATGTGCATCCTCAGAGAAATCGCCAAGTTCAAGCATATCTCCGAGCATGGCAATCTTACGTTTTCCTTCTAATTGCCCCAAAGCTTTAATTGCTTCAGCCATAGAGGAAGGATTTGCATTATATGCGTCATTCAAGATAACGATATCTTCAAATGGTACGATTTCTTGGCGCATAGGAGTGCCTGTAAACTCGCTTAAGCCTTTACGAATTGTATTGGATTTAATCCCCAACACACGGCCTGCTACGATGGCCGCCAATGCATCATAAACATTGTGTTCACCAATCATAGGCAAGAAAATATCAAAGACTTCGTCATAACATTTGCAAGTAAACTTGATACCGTCCTTTTTATAGCGCAAATGACTGCCAATACATGTAGCATTACGTTCGATACCATACGTAATAGTCTTACCTTTAGCCAGGCTATCCATAGCCTTAACATATGGATCATCTTCATTGAGAATCGCCACACTATTTTCTGGCAAACAACGAATTAACTCACCTTTTGCTTCTGCAATGGCTTCACGAGATCCTAATAGCTCGATATGGCTCGTGCCAACATTCGTAATAATACCCATAGTTGGTTCAGCGATTAATGCGAGCTCTTCAATTTGACCAAGACCACGCATCCCCATTTCTACTACACAAGCTTCATGTTCTGCAGTTAAACGCAACAATGTTTTTGGCAAGCCAATTTCATTATTAAAGTTTTTCTCTGTTTTTAAAACGTTAAATTCTGTACCTAGTACAGCTGCTACCATTTCCTTTGTCGTAGTTTTACCAGAGGAACCAGTAATAGCTACTACAGGAATATCGAAACGGCGACGATGATAACGTGCCAAGTTTTGGTATGCTACCAAGGTATTTTCTACCTCAATACAAACAATACCTTCTACGGCACGACCTTTTTCTACAATAGCCCCTGTAGCACCCTTTTCAATGGCCGTATTGATAAAATCATGACCGTCAAAGGTATCACCTTTTAAGGCTACAAATAAAAATCCTGATTCAATAGTTCTTGTATCAGTAGACACATCTAAAAACTTAATATTGTCGGTATGTGCACTCGTCCCCTGTGTGGCTTCCAGTACTTGAGACAATGTAAATTCTGCCATATTAGATCTCCTTGAGGGCTGCTCGCGCCTCTTCACGATCATCAAAATGAATCGTTTTATCCTTTAAGATTTGGTAATCCTCATGCCCCTTACCTGCAATGAGTACAATATCCCCAGGTTTTGCATGTTGTATAGCATGTTGAATCGCTTCTCGACGATCAACGATAACTTCATAGTGGGTTCCTTCTCGAAGGCCGTCTTTAACGCCGACTTCCACATCTTTAACAATTTGTACAGGGTCCTCTGTACGCGGATTATCAGATGTAACATACACAACATCACCGTATTGTGCCGCAATGCGTCCCATAATAGGGCGTTTCGTTGCATCTCGGTCACCGCCACAGCCAAAGACTACAATAATACGATTTTCTTGAATAGCCTTTGCTGTTTGTAAAATATTTTCTAACCCATCTGGTGTATGTGCATAGTCTACAACAACAGCAAATGGTTGACCTTCTTCAATCAATTCAAAACGACCAGGTACAGCACTAAATGTTTTCAACGCTTTATCAATGTCTTCCATGGAAATACCTTCTAATAAGCAGGCACCAATAGCTGCTAATGTATTATACACATTAAACAAGCCAGTCGTATTCATTTCAACTGTATAATCATGACCATCATAAGATACAGTATAACGACTATACTTTGGCGTCATATCTACGTCATGAGCATTCAATGTGCCGCTACCATCAATACTATAGGTAATGATAGGGGCAGTAGTTTTTTCAACAACCCGATGCCCATAGGCATCATCGATATTGATAACAGCACCCTTACCAGATTTTACTTGGTTTGATTTGCTAACTTGTTCAAATAGTTTACATTTAGCTGCCAAGTAATTCTCAAATGTTTTGTGAAAGTCTAAATGATCTTGTGTAAGATTTGTAAATACTGCTGTATCATACTCAACACCAGATACACGTCCTAAAGCCAACGCATGGGAAGATACTTCCATTACACAATGTGTAACGCCCTCTTCCACCATTTGATGCAAAATATGTTGTAAATCTACTACGTCAGGGGTCGTGTTATGAATCGGATATGATGTATCGCCAATCATGATATGAACCGTACCAATCACACCGACCTTATGACCTTGAGCTTTCAAAATATGACGAATCATATGAGTTGTAGTCGTTTTACCATTAGTACCAGTAACACCAATCATGCGCATGGAATTGGCTGGATAATCAAAAAAGTATGGCACACAAGACATCATAGCCGCACGTGTATCTTCAACAGTGATAACACAAACATCACTACTTATCTCAACAGGTTTAGATACTAATACAGCTACTGCCCCAGCCTCAACAGCTTTATTAACATAATCATGTCCATCGACAGTAGCACCATCTAAAGCAATAAATAAACTACCTGCTTTTACAGCACGAGAATCAGCGGTAACATCTAAAATTTCAACAGCTGTATTACCTTCTACATGCGGTGCATGTAAGGTTTTTACTATATCTTGTAAGTGTTTCATATACAATCTCCTTTACACGCAAAGGAAAGCAGCCCAATACGAGCTGCTTCGCCTGCTAGTCTATAATTTGCTGTTTCTCTTGTACATTACGTTCAGTAACAGCGCTTTTTGTGCTATAAACAAAAGAATCAGGCAAAACCATTCCTAGTTGTTCTTCTGCGATTTGTTGGATACGTACAGGAGACTTCAAGGAAGCCACTTCAACGTCCAATGCATCGTTATCTTTTGTTAATTGTACTACAGCTTGCTGTGTTTTAACTACCTCATAGCCCAACTTTGTACTGTATGCATTCATAACCATCATGATAAGTAAGCATGCAACTAATGCAGCAATACCATATACAACTTGCCACATCATAGGGCTTAAATCTAAAGCTACGTTTGCACTACGTCTTCTCCCTTGTGCAATGACCAACATATCACCTTTTACTTGGCCCACAACAGCCTTTCTCGCTAACATAACACTTAACCCCTTCCAAATCTACAACTTTACTGCTACGCGCAATTTAGCGCTTCTAGCTCTCGGATTAACTTCAATCTCCCCTATACTTGGCTCTATAGCCTTATTCTTTGCCTTTATAACTGCCTTGTGATTACAAACACACACAGGCAATTGTGGAGGACATATACATGCAGTACTTAACTCTTTAAAAGTTTGCTTTGTAATTCGATCTTCCAAGGAGTGGAATGTAATAACTCCAATCTTTCCCTTTGGTTTTAACATCGATACAGCATCTACAAAACTATCATGCAAAATTGCTAATTCTCTATTTACTTCAATACGTATGGCCTGAAACGTCCGTTTTGCCGGATGAGGTCCATCTTGTCGCGCCTTTGCAGGTATTGCATTCTTGATAATTCTAACTAACTCACCAGTAGTAGTAATTCTTTTTTCTTGACGTGCTTCAACAATAAACTCGACAATTCGTTTAGCCCATCGTTCTTCCCCATAATCGCGGATAATTTGCAATAATTGTTCACTGTCATATTCATTGATAATTTCCTCTGCCGTGAGAGGTGCATCTTTATCCATTCGCATATCAAGAGGTCCATCATTCATATATGAAAAACCTCGTTCAGGAGTATCTAGTTGATAGCTGGATACACCAAGATCAAATATAAAACCATCGACTTCATAAATGCCTGCATTTCGGAGGGCTTCTTTTAAGTTAGAAAAGTTTGTAGGTATTATCAGCACCTGACATTTCAAATCCGATAAACGCTGTCGAGCTACACTCAAAGCATCTTCATCCTGATCTAAACCTATAATCATGCCTTCTGGATCTAGCATCTCACCCACTGCGTGAGCATGTCCTGCCCCACCGAGGGTACAGTCCACATAAATGCCTTTTGGATTAGTTACGACGGAGTCCACCGTTTCACGTAAGAGTACGCTAGTATGATTAAATTCCATCATAGCCTCCTATAACATAATCCCTTCAAGCCCTTCGACTAATTCTTCCATACTTTCAGCCACTTGATCATCATAGTAATCGTATTTTTCGCGGCTCCAAATTTCAACGTGATCCCCAGCACCGACAATAACGGCCTGTTTATCAAGGCTCGCATATTCACGTAGTGGTACAGGAATGAGGACACGACCTTGTTTATCATATTCAAGCTCAGCAGCACTACCGAAAACAAAACGTTTTAAGGCACGTACGCTAGCTTTAGTGGAGGATTGTGATTGTAAGGCATCAGAAATTTTCTTCCACGCCTCTTGGGTGTAAATAGCTAAGCAGTCATCTAAGCCTTTTGTGACAATGCACAAATCGCCTAGTTGTTCACGTATTTTGGCAGGTATAATCATCCGCCCTTTTGTATCAATGGTGTGATTATATTCTCCCATGAACATACGTATCACCGCCCTTTACTACTCCTTATCCACCACTATATGGTAAATTCTACCACAATTCACCACCTTTAACAACAAATTTTCCATTTTTAACCCACTTTTTTATATTTTTCTTATTCAACCTCTATTTTGCTCCTTTTTTCTACAATACATATGTTCGACTATAAAGCCAAAACTAGCTGTTAAAAACCACTATCTACCACTACAGTAAAAAATCAACGACTTAACAGAGTAGAGTGAGACCAGTTCTTAACAGATAACATCCTCACTACATTTCATAATGGGTAGAGTCCCCACAAAAAAAGAAAACCGCGTAACATTTCTGCTACGCGGTTTCTATACCTGCGATAGATTAAAGAATTAATCTATCAATTGGGAGGCTAATTATTTAGTTGTTTTTACAGCTGCTTGTGGGGCTTGTTGTGGTTGTTGTGCAAGCACTTTATCAAGAAGATCACGGATTTCTTTATTTTGAGCTTGTAAATCAGCCACTTTATCCTCAAGAACTTTTACAGTTGCTGGGGATGCTTTAGGAGCTGTAGGAGCATTACCGATACCGATTGTTACACCAGCATTTGCCATTACGCTATGGTCACCACCATAAGCTGCGCCAGCATGGATTAACAAATCAGGATTTGCATAATGAGCTACACCCAATGCAGTAGATGTTTTACCTTTGTAAGTACCAACAGCTGCCATAATTTGAGCTTTTTGACCTTCGTGGTATTCGATAGGTTTCAATGCTGCCAATGCTGCTGCAGAAGCACCAACTGCTTTCACATCACGTTCTACGCTGCTAATGCGGCGAGAGTTTTCTGCGATTTGTGCATCGTGTTGAACAAGTGTTGCATGATCTTGTAATGCAATGTTGGAAGCTTTCAAGCTGTAGTTTGCAGCCTCTGCTAATGTACTGATATCTTGAGTATTTTTGTTTACTTGTAAGCCTAATACATTAACTTTTTCATTGTTTTCTAATGCCAATGTACCTACTGCTTTAGTCAATTTAACGTTTTCATCAACTTTAGTATTTACATTTGCAATTGCTGTTGCATTGTTAGAAATGTCTTCTGTATTTTTGTTTACCTGTAAACCTAATACACTAACTTTTTCATGATTTTCTAGTGCTAGAGTACCAACAGCTTTAGTTAATTGTGCATTTTCATTAACTTGGTTAGCTACTGCAGTTACACGGTTATCTACCTTAGTGATATTTGTAACATTAGTATCTACTTTAGCATTTAGAGTGTTGATGTTTGTAGTATTTGTATTAACTTGGCTAGATACTTTGCTAATATTGCTTGTATTTGCATTAACTTGGTTAGTTACATTTGTAATATTAGTTGTATTTTGGTTAACAACATTATTAATATTAGCAATATTAGTTGTATTAGTATTAACTTGTTTAGATACATCGTTAATAACTTTACTATGTTCATCAACTTTGTTGATTACTTTTTGTACAGTTACATTAGTATTTTGAATTGCTTCAACATTTTGCTTGATCGCTGCTTTGTTAATATTGATGTTTTCAGTGTTATGTTTGATTGCTTCAGTATTAACAGAAACTTGGCTTTGAACAGTTTTAATGCGTTCTTCGTTAGCATTTGCTTTTTGAGTATTAGCATTAACTTGTTCTTTCACTTTGTTTACATCAGCACCTACGTTTTGTAAGTTTTTGATTGCTTCAGTGTTTTTGCCAACTTGGTCTTTCAAGCCAGATACATCAGTTTTGATATTGTTGATTACAGTATTTTGATTATTTACTCTTACATCAATATCAGTCACTTTGTTGTCAATATTAGTTACTTTGTTATCGATGTTAGTCACTTTATTATCGATGTTTGTAACTTTTGCATCAACATTTGTTACTTTAGCATCAATATTAGTTACTTTATTATCAATGTTTGTAACTTTTGCATCAATATTCTTAACATCATTTTGAACATTAGTAATATTGTTGTTTACAATATTAAGTTGTTTATCAACTTTAGCACTAATATTGTTGATATTGTTATTTACAATATTGATTTTTTGATCAACTTTAGCATTGATGTTTGTGATATCAGCTTTAACTACTGTCACATCAGCTTTAATATTGTTTACATTCTTTTCAACGTTAACAACATTAGCTTTAATGTTATTAATATTGGAAGTGTTATTTTGAATGTTTACAGTATTAGCTTGGATGTTGCTGTTTTGAGCGTTAATGTTTTGAGTGATATTTTCTACTTTTTGAGCTACATTAACGATTGTAGTATTACCTTTACCAACTTGACCTTTTAAGGACTCAATAGCTTGAGCATTAGCATCAACTTTACCGCTTAAGTTGTTAATAGCAGTTGTATTAGATTCAATACGACCAGTATTAGCATTTACTTTAGCTGTTACATCAGTAATGTTAGCTGTGTTACCAGCAACTTGTTTACTAATGTTTGCAATAGCTGTTGCATTGTTAGAAATGTTAGTTGTATTATTTGTAACTTGTTTACTTACATTAGCAATAGCTGCAGTGTTATTAGCAATATTTGTAGTGTTGTTAGTTACATCTGTGCGAATAGCTTTGATATCTGCAGTATTAACATCTACTTTATTGCTGATGTTTGTCACATTAGCTTTAATGTCAGTAATAGCTTTACTATTATCAACGATTGCTTTTGTGTTAGCATCAACTTTAACATTTACTTCATTAACTTTACTGTTGATAGTTTTATTGATTTCTGTGTTGTTATTAGCAATCTTAGCATCAATATTTTGGTCAACTTTGTTAATGATTGTTGTGTTATTTTCGTTGATTGCAGCTTCAATGTTTTTGTTAATAACAGTGTTGTTATTAGTAATTGCAGTGTTGATATCATTTCTAATCACTGTGTTGTTTGCTTCAATCTTAGCATTGATTGTGTTTTCAACATTAGTAACTGTTGTACCAACTTGGCCTTTTAATGCTTTAATAGCATCTTCATTAGCACTGATACGTGTAGAGTTATCTACAATGTTACCTTGTAAGTAGTCTAAACGTTCATCATGACGATCTACACGACCTTTAAGGCCATCCAAATCACCTTTAACGCCATCAATCTTAACATTTACATCACCAATCTTAGTATTGATTGTATTGTTGATTTGTTTGTTGTTTTCATTGATTTTTACATCGATGTTTTTATCAACTTTGTTAATGATTGTTGTGTTATTAGCAGTAATCTTAGCATCGATATTTTGATCTACTTTGTTAAGAATTGTAGTATTGTTAGCTTCAATCTTATTGTTAATAGTAGATTCGATGTTAGTGATAGTAGTACCAACTTTGCCGTTCAATGCTTCGATAGCTTTTGTATTTTTATCGATAGCAGTTGTATTATTAGTAATATTTGTAGTATTAGTTTTAACACTATCTTCTACTGCTGTGATACGAGTAGAGTTGTCTACAATGTTATCTTGTAAGTAGTCTAAACGTTGGTCATGACGATCTACGCGACCTTTCAAGCCATCAATATCACCTTTAATGCCATCAACTTTTACATTTACCTTGTTGATTGTATTGTTAATCGTTTTATTGTTTTCAGCAATCTTAACATCTACAGATTTATCAACTTTGTTAATAATTGTTGTGTTATTTTCGTTGATTGCATTTGCAATGTTTTGGTTAATTACAGTGTTGTTAGCTTCAATCTTAGTATCGATATTTTTATTAATAACTACATTGTTTTCAGTAATTTTGTTATTAATAGTAGTTTCGATATTTTGAACTGTTTTACCAACTTGACCTTTTAATTCATCAATAGCTTTAGTGTTATTAGCAATATTAGTAGTATTTACTTTAACATTATCTTCTACTGCTGTAATACGTGTAGAGTTATCTACAATGTTGTCTTGTAAGTAATCTAAACGTTGGTCATGACGATCTACACGACCTTTCAAGCCTTCTACATCACCTTTAACACCGTCAACTTTTACATTTACATTGTTAATAGCTGTAGTGTTATTAGCGATGTTTGTAGTGTTGTTTGCGATGTTTGTAGTGTTGTTTGCGATATTTGTAGTGTTTTCAGCGATACGTTTGCTATTGTCAGCAATTGCTACTACATTAGCTTGAATATTTGTAGCATTGTTAGCAATGTTAGTAGTGTTATTTTCTACTTTACCATTGATATTAGTAATTTGGTTTTTAATATCGTTGATCACTGTAGAGGATTTACCTACTTGACCTTTTAATTCATCAATAGCTTTTGCATTAACATTAATATTTGTAGTGTTATTTGCAATAGCAGCTTTGTTATTTGCAATAGCAACTTTGTTATCGCCAATGAATTTACGGTTTTCCATTGCAATTGTACCTGCTACGTTGATGTCTTTAGTGTTTTGTTCAACTTTAGCAGTAAGGTCTTTCAAGTCACCCTTAACACCGTCAACTTTAACGTTTACATTGTTGATTGCAGTTGTATTATTAGCAATGTTAGTAGTGTTAGCATCTACTTTCACATTAGTTGCATCAATACGTTTGCTATTATCTACGATAGCCTTTGCATTAGCATCAACTTTAACGTTTACGTTGTTGATTGCAGTTGTATTGTTAGCAATGTTAGTAGTGTTAGCATCTACTTTTACATTAGTTGCATCGATACGTTTGCTATTATCTACGATAGCCTTTGCATTAGCATCAACTTTAACGTTTACGTTGTTAATTGCTGTAGTATTTTTAGCAATATTAGTTGTGTTATTAGCAATATTTGTAGTGTTGTTTTCTACTTTACCGTTGATATTAGTAATTTGTTTCTTAATATCGTTGATAACTGTAGAGGATTGACCTACTTGACCTTTTAACTCATCGATAGCTTTAGCATTGATATTGATATTTTTAGTATTGTTTGCAATAGCAACTTTATTATCGCCAATGAATTGACGGTTTTCCATTGCAATTGTACCAACTACATTAATATCTTTTGCATTAGCTTTCACACCATCTTCAACTATAGAGATACGTGTGGAGTTATCTACAATATTACCTTGTAAGTAATCTAAACGTTCATCATGACGATCTACACGACCTTTAAGGCCATCTAAATCACCTTTAAGACCTTTCAAGTCACCTTTAACGCCATCAATCTTAACATTTACATCACCAATCTTAGTATTGATTGTATTGTTGATTTGTTTGTTGTTTTCATTGATTTTTACATCGATGTTTTTATCAACTTTGTTAATGATTGTTGTGTTATTAGCATTGATTTTTGCATCAATATTTTGATCTACTTTATTAATGATTGTTGTATTGTTGCTGTTAATTTTATTATCAATGTTTTGGTTGATAACAGTGTTGTTAGCCTCAATCTTAGTATCGATATTTTTATTAATAGTTACATTATTTTCAGTAATCTTGTTATTAATTGTAGTTTCGATATTTTTAATTGTAGTGCCAACTTGACCTTTTAATTCGTCAATTGCTTTAGTATTTTTATCAATAGCAGCTTTGTTATTGCCGATGAATTGACGATTTTCCAAAGCAATATTGCCAACTACATTGATATCTTTAGCATTAGCTTTAACACCATCTTCTACTACAGTAATACGTGTAGAGTTATCTACAATATTATCATGTAAGTAGTCTAAACGTTGATCATGACGATCTACACGACCTTTAAGGCCATCCAAATCACCTTTAACGCTATCAATCTTAACATTTACATCACCAATTTTTTTGTTGATTGTGTTGTTAATTTGTGTGTTATTTTCGTTGATTTTCACATCAATGTTTTTATCAACTTTGTTAATGATTGTTGTGTTGTTAGCATTGATCTTAGCATCAATATTGTTATCTACTTTATTGATAATAGTAGTATTGTTAGCTTCAATCTTATTATCGATAGTTTTATTAATTACTGTATTGTTTTCGTTGATTTTATTAGTAATTGTATTTTCGATATTTGTGATTTGATTGCCAACATGACCTTTTAATTCATCAATAGCTTTTTTATTGTCGCCGATGAATTTACGGTTTTCAATAGCAATTGTACCAGCTACATTGATGTCTTGTGTGTTTTTGTTAACTTGAGCTTCAAGATCTTTTAAGTTACCTTTAACACCATCAATCTTTTGATCAATTTTGATGTTATTGGAATTAATCTTAACATCGATATTATTATCTACTTTGTTAAGAATTGTAGTATTGTTAGCTTCAATCTTATTCTCGATATTTTTGTTAATTACTGTATTATTTGCGTTGATTTTATTAGTAATTGTATTTTCGATATTTGTGATTTGTGTGCCAACATGACCTTTTAATTCATCGATAGCTTTTTTGTTGTCACCAATGAATTTGCGGTTTTCAATAGCAATTGTACCAGCTACATTGATATCTTTTTCCGCTTTATCTACACGTTTAGTAAGACCATCCAAGTCACCTTTAATACCATCAACTTTAACGTTTATGTTGTTGAAATTATTGTTGATTGCTTTATTATTTTCAGTAATCTTCGCATCAATATTTTTATCTACTTTATTGATGATTGTAGTATTGTTAGCTTCAATTTTATTGTTGATTGTAGTTTCAACATTTGTAATTTGTGTGCCAACATGACCTTTTAATTCATCGATAGCTTTTTGGTTGGCTTTTACACCATCTTCAACAATGGAGATGCGTGTAGAGTTATCTGCAAGGTTATCTTGTAAGAAGTCTAAACGTTGATCATGGCGATCTACACGATCTTTAAGACCATTCAAGTCACCTTTAACACCGTCAACTTTTACATTAACATTATTAATTGCAGTTGCATTCGCTTCCACTTTGCTATTGATATTAGTGATATTGTTTTTAATATCTTTAATATCTACTTGAACATTGCCGATGTTTTGACCAACTTTGCCTTTCAAGTCAGCAATATCTTTAGTATTGATATTAACTTGATTTTGAGTATTAGCTACGTCAGTTTTAATTGTTTTATTATCTTGTTCAAGTTGTTGCATACGACCTTCATGATTGCTTAACGCTTCATTGTGATAGTCGAATCGCTTCATCAAGTCAGTATGATTTTTATCAACTTTAGTGTTTAATTCAGTGATTGCAGTCGCATTTTTGTTAATATTTGTAGTGTTGTTAGTGATGTTTGTTGTATTAGCATCTACTTTAGCACTTAAATCAGTTACAGAATTATTAATCTTAGTAATATCAGCTTTAACAGCATTAATTTTATTATCAACGTTAGTGTTTACTTGATTAATAATAGTTGTGTTGTTAGCTTCAATTGAAGAATTAATATTTTTGTTAACTTCATTAATGATATTTGTTTTGCTATCGTTAATTTTAATATCTACATTGTGATTAACTTCGTTGATAATCTTAGTGTTGTTTTCACTAATCTTATTATCAATAGTTGTGTTAATATTATTGATTGTTGTGCCAACTTTACCTTTCAAGTCTTCGATGGCTTTTTTATTTTCACCGATAGCTTTTTTGTTATCAATGATACCTTTGCGGTTTTCCATCGCAATAGTATTGTTGAAAGTAATGTTGTTAGTGTTTTCTTCAACTTTAGCAGTCAAATCAGTAATAGCTTTGCTATTATTGTTAACGTTAACAGTTAAATTATTGATAGCTTGTTTGTTGTCGTTAACTTTAATCTCAACGTTGTTAATGTTATTGTTCAACTCAGTTTTAGCATTAGTAATACTGTTATTTAACTCAGTTTTCACATTGTTGATATTTGTTTTAATATCATTAATCTTAACATCTACATCTTTGTTAACATTATTGATAATAGTTGTATTGTTATTTTCAATCGCCTTATTAACTTGGTTCAAAATTTGAGTATTATTATTTTGAATTTCAGTATTAATGTTTTGATTTACTTGGTTAATAATATTAGTATTATTAGCTTCGATATGTTTTTTAACACTTGCATCGATATTAGTGTTTACATTATTAACAACAGTATTGGTAATGTTGGTAACTTGTTTATTGATTTTTGTATCAATGTTGTTGTTAATTTCAGTAAATTTAGCGTCGATATTATTGTTAATATTAGTGATGTCTTGCTTAATATTAGTGATTTGAGTGCCGACTTTGCCTTTTAATCCTTCAATATCTTTGCTATTTTTATCAACTTTAGCGTTGATATTAGTAATATTAGCATTGATTTTATTAATGTCAGTTTTTACACTCTCAACCTTATTATTAACATTATTAATATTAGTAGTATTGATATCTACCTTTTTATTTACAACGTTAATGTTATGTGTATTTTTCTTAACATTTTCAACATCAGTAGTTACATATTGATAGTAGTTATTAATAATAGTAACTCCATTAGAACCACCTTTTTTAGGTTCTTGTTGTTGTTGTTGTTGTGGCACTTGTTGTTGCCATTGTTGTTGCTGCTGTGGCACTTGTTGTTGCCATTGCTGCTGTTGTTGTTGCCATTGTTGCTGTTGTTGTTGCTGTTGTTGCTGTTGTTGTTGCTGTTGTTGTTGTTGCTGTTGTTGCTGATTTTGCGCTTGTGGATCAATTGGATGTTGATATTGGTTATGACCCCAAGCATTTTGCTCAGGTGTTATCCATCTTTGGCTACCAATAAGATCAGCTCTAGCCCAATCCTCAGGGCTGGATGCATTAGCAACACCTCCAGAAAAGCTAGCCGCCAAAATAACCGCTGCTACGATTGTAGTGGCGGATTTTTGATGTGACTTAGCCAACTCAGACGTTACTACGTAAGCGTGCTTAGTTGCACTCCAAACAACTTTGAATACCTTATTCATATAAGTTCCCTCCCAACATTTGTGGCTCTCACCCCACAATGAAGAAATAAATCAAATATTGCACTCTTTTCACTAAACATTCACAATATTTAACATAATATTACCATATAATATTTTAAACTTCCATAAAAAAATTAATAAGTTAAACTTATGCTTCATTTTTTACTCATTGTAAAATCATCAAAATACAGTTAAATACTAGAACTTAATGATAAGAGCGTTATATAAAATGAAATTTTAAATTTTAAACTAAATTTACTTTTACAACTTTCATTTTATTCTTAAGTATTCAAAATATGAAAAAAACCTCATCAATGTATCACTTATACATTAATGAGGTCTTTTTTACTCTATATAGTTTTATCTATAATATTAGAATTTAGATTCGATAGCACCTTGAAGGTCGCCTTTTGGCAAGAAACCAATTTTACGATCTACAACTTCGCCATCTTTCAAGATAACGAATGTAGGTAATACTTCTACTTGCATATTACGTGCTAATTCTGGTTCTTCATCAGCATTTACTTTTACAAAGTTAGCTTTACCTTCAAGCTCACCTGCGATTTCTTCGATGATTGGCATCATACGTACGCAATAACCGCACCATGGAGCCCAGAAATCAATAACAGTAACGCCACCTTGATTTACTAAATCTTGATATTCAGCAGTTTTTAATTCTTTTAATTCACTCATTGTACCCTCCTACGGTAATTGAACTAATACACAATCTTGAATGACATGCAGATCTAAAGCATGTGCTTTTTCAACAACAGATGGTTTATCCGCCCCCGGTTGCAACCACACAATAGAAATGCCAAGCTCTTTGCATTCATCAAGTGCAGCTAATCCCGCTGCTTCTGGCACAACAAAATCTACCACAGCAGGCACAACGGGAAGTGCAGAAAGGCTAGAGTAACAAGTGTCTCCATCTATTTCTGCAATATTAGGATTAACTGGATATACTTCATATCCGTGATCTTTAAGACATTTATAAATCTTATAGCCGAACTTTTCGGTTTTATGAGTGGCTCCAATAACGGCCCACACTTTTTGATCTAAAGCTTGTTGAATTGTCATTTTGACCACCTCTTATATACTATTATAAATGAATATCGAATATTGTCAATGTAATATATCGAATTTTATAACCAAAGAATTATTCTCTTTTAGCAAACATCCTATAACATAAAGCAATAGTCGTTTTATGCTCTTTATCTATATTTTTATCTCAATCGTTTTCTGACTAAGACTAGGTAAATTTAAATCAATCTTAATTAATTCAGAAATACTTATTTCCCGATTTTTTAATGTATTGGCTTTAACTAACCCGCCTGCGATAGCTAATTCACCGACGATTCTATTAGCAGACCATTGATTATCACGCAATTCCCGAATAGTAATACTCTTCTGTCGTTTAGACAATCTATGCCCTTCCGAATCAATTAAGAGCGGTGCATGACCATAGGATGGTACTTTTATATGTTTAGAGTGTAAACACTGTTGTAATGCTTTATATAAATATATTTGCTGTCCTGTAGTATCTAGCAAATCATCTCCACGAATGACCTCCGTGATTCCCATTGCAATATCGTCTAGGACAACGGCTAAATTATAGGCATACATACCATCACCACGACGTAATACATAATCATCTAGCTCACCTTCTAAATGAATATGTTGAACACCTTGCCAGCGATCTGTAAATTCTATATCACAAGAATCTATGGATAAGCGCAACGAAGGATCCTTTTCAGCAGAAAACGTTTTCACCTTTTCCTCATCTATATGGCGACAATGTCCATCATATCGATGAACTACCTCTCCCACATGAGGGGCTGAAGCAATAGACTGTAATCTAGCACGATTACAAAAGCATGGATAAATTAGTTTTTCTAATGCAAGACTTTCTAATATATTAGCATAGTATTCTTGTCGTTCACTTTGCCAATATGTTGATTCTGGTCCGCCAATACGCGGACCTTCATCCCATTCAAAGCCAAGCCACTCTAAATCATCTAAGAGTGCGTCCCCTAATTCCCGTTTAGAACGTTGAAGATCTATATCCTCCATTCGAACTACATAAGTTCCCTTTTGTTGTCGCGTAGAAATATATGATAATAAAGCAATCCACACATTGCCAAGATGGATATATCCTGTTGGGCTTGGTGCAAACCGACCTTTCATATTAGCCCTCCTACATTACAAAACAAGTGGCATACTCTGTACGATCAAACAGAATATGCCACTATATTATATTAAATAATTAGCCTAAAGAAATGATATTATCGAATACATCACCAGCGTCTTTAATTTTTTGTTCGTTACCCATTGTACAAATATGATTATCCTTTAATACAGGTTCAACCACATCTGCTAAAGCAACAATATCCTCTGGCTTACAAGCGATAACTTGTTTACGGAACTCTACCTTATCCTCTAATTTAGCACCGCTAAAGTACATGCCCATTGCACGTGGACCACGCAACGCTGGAGTCATAGGCAAGTCTAAGGAGCTCATCGTACCAATAATATATTTACGCATTTCACGGTCAGTTAAAGTAAACTCACGAAGGTATTGAGGTAACTCTTTGTACACATTCAATGTTTCTACCAAATTTGGATCGCGATAGCTACAGAAAATCATATTACCATCGTCATAGAAATTAGCAAAGGCACCGTAAGCACCACCTTGAACACGAATTCGAATCCAAAGGTACTCATACCGCAAAATCGTTTCTAGTACACTCATAGGACCAACATGCTTAAACCCATGATCGACAAAGTTACCACCTTGTGCTACGTATTGCACCTTACCAGCTGTAACGATACCGTCATTACCGGAAAGTCGAGTAATTTGTAATACATCATTGCTTAACTCAGTAGTATCCCAAGTTTCAACCAATGGTTTCATTAAGTTTTCAAAAGCCTCTAATTCGCCTTTTTCACCAACAAACATAATATCTACGTTGTTAGCACGGAAAATCTTACGAGCTACATCGGCTAATTTTTCAGGCAATAATGGCAATGCCGCTGGATTAGATGCCAATTCGCTAATCTTTTGGTAATACCCAAAGTTACCATTATCTCTAAATTTACCAACTGCAGATACTTGTGCCATAACGCGTTGGCTTACAATGGAGTTACCGCGACGGAATGCTTCGTTATCCCAAATGGCTTTACTTTCTTGAACAAGCTCAGTCAAACGACGATCATCACTATAATCTGCTTTTTGTACTACTTCATTAATCAAGCGACACAAATCAGGTAATTTAGAATGCAATGCTTTAGCACGTACAATCATAAGGGGTGTAAATTCATCGCGTTTACCATCTTTGCTGATTGCTGTAACATCAGAGCTTAAACCACCAAGATTCATATTAATATCTTTAGCCAATGCTTCATAGCCGCGTTCAGATGTATCAATACGACCAAGAATATCACTTAAAATATCTGCGTAGAACAATTCATCTTCTGTGAGGCAACTCAAGTTAAAGTATAAACCTACATAGTTAATACCTTTTGTGAAAGTAGGTACAAAGTGTACTTTCGTATTACCAATCTTGCTTTCACGGCGTTCTACAGCTTCAATATTAGGATTTAAATCAGATAACTCAAGCAATGGAATCGATGCCAATGCTTCTTCACTATCTGGAGTTTCTTGACGGATTTTAAGGCGTTTTGTTTGTTCTACAATCGCGTCAATCTCCTCTTTTGTCATATTCGCTTTTACAGCAGCTAAATGTTCTTTAACCTCTGCATCTTTGCGCTCTTGAAGTCCACGTTCAGGATAGATAGATACGAGTACTTTGTGATTGTTATTTAAAATAGATTGACGAATCAAATCTTCAAAGTACGTACCAGATAAGCCTTTTCGAATATTCACTAGCGCTTCTTCGTAGTGTAAGAGCTCAAGCGGATCATTATCGTATAACCAGTTATCCATCATGCGGATGACATAGGCAAGACCGATTGGACGACCACCAAAGTCGCTTTCACGAAGAGCAAACTCAATGCTATTTAAGGAAGCTTCTAATAATTCTTTATCTAAACCTTTATCACAAAGCTCTTGCAATGTAGATTCTACAATGCGTTGCAAGTCAGCTTGTTTATCTAGATTAGAGCCAGTTGCTTGTACAGTCCACATAGGTTGGCGAATGCTATCTAAATAATAGCCACTCACATCAGAGCCGATACCTGCTTTTACTAAAGCCTGTTTTAAAGGCGCCGCTGGGGACGTTAATAAAGCATGTGTTAAAACCTCAAAAGCCAAGCTATGCTCAGGAGTCACACTAGGTAATACATAGGCAAAGGAATGCAAAGTACGATTCTCTGTTGGTTCCTCAGAACCTACACTATACGGATAGCTCACCACTTTTCCTTCTGTAAATGGAGCTTGTAAACCTACCTCAGTATGAACCTCAATAGCATCAAAGTGACTTAAGTATTCATCATTCAAAAATGCTAATTGTTCTTCAATATTCATAGCCCCATACAGGAAAATATAACTATTGGATGGATGATAGTGAACACGATAGAACTCTTGGAATTCTTCATATGTTAAATCTGTAATATGATCAGGATCCCCACCAGAATCAACACCATAAGTAGTATCTGGGAAAAGTTCGCGCATCATTTGACGCTCTAATACGGAATCAGGGGAAGAGTACACACCCTTCATCTCATTAAATACAACGCCTTTATAAGTAAGCTCATCATCAGCATGATCTAACTCATAATGCCAACCTTCTTGCATTACGATTTCTGCATCGTCACGTACGCGAGGATACAATACAGCATCAAGATATACGTCCATTAAGTTGCGGAAGTCTTTATCGTTCTTACTCGCCACAGGATACATCGTCTTATCAGGATATGTCATTGCGTTTAAGAACGTATTCAAAGAACCTTTTACGAGCTCTACAAAAGGCTCTTTCAAAGGAAACTTGCGAGAACCACATAATACGGAGTGCTCCATAATATGAGCTACACCAGTACTGTTGTGAGGTGTTGTTCTAAAAGCAATATTGAATACTTTATTAGAATCTGGTGAATCGATATAAATTAATCGGGCACCAGACTTTTCGTGCTTCATTTCATAAGCGGTACCATTGATCTCATCAATGCGCTCAATGCGGTCAAGGCGAAAGCCAGAATAAACCTTATTTATTTCCATGCTGTCCCTTCTTTCTATACTAATATAATGATTTCTCTCTGAATAATTTATTATATCATATCGATGACTCTATATATAGATGTTAAGAATAATTATCGAATTATAAAACCCCATAGGCAAGTATTCCCATGGGGTTCATATTATTTATTATGTTGCATCTGCCACTTTTGATTGCGACGCAAGGTTAATAAGCCTTCTAACACGGCTTCGAATTGTATAAAACTCAATGTATATGGTTGATACATATCTGGTACAACCTTGTAAGTAATAGTAACCTCAGACTTATCGTAATCATAGAAGATACCATGTAAATTACTCATTGTTGTGTAACCAGTTTGAGCTTGTTCCAATGTTGGAATAGGCTGATTTTTTAGATTTCCTAGTAGATCGCTAATGAAACCTTCCTTACGACCTTGGTCATTGAGCATTTCATCCATAAAACTACGTAGACTATCCATGCAATGATTAACCTCGTTGATCTAACAATAAGCCATTATGAATTACACGAACAGCATCTTTTACGCGATCTTCAGCAACAAGACAAGAAATACTAATTTCAGAAGTAGAAATGATTTCAATATTGATACCTTCTTGGCTCAAAATATCAAACATTTGCGCAGCTACACCAGGCTGTCCTAACATACCTGCACCAATAATGGAAACTTTAGCCATTTTTTCATCAATATTAACAGCTTCAATATCTACTGCTTTTTGTAATTCTTCTAATACTTCTCGAGCTAATACCACATCATCCATAGCTACTGTAAAGATAAGATCAGTTTTTGGTTCTCCCACGGAACGAATAGATTGAACAATCATATCTACGTCAACGTTTCTAGCAGCTAATGCTTTGAATACAGTCGCTGCAACGCCTGGTTTATTTTCAACGCCTACAAGGGCTACTTTTGCTGTATTTGTATCATCAGCTACGCCAGTAATTACGTGTTTATTTGCTTCCACAGTATAATCCTCCCGAATAATAGTACCTGGTTTATCACTAAATGTAGAACGTACATGAATAGGTACACCATAACGGAAACCCATTTCTACGGCACGCGGTTGCATTACACCTGCACCAAGGCGTGCCATTTCAAGCATTTCGCCATACGTTACTTCTTCTAATTTGAAAGCTTCCTTCGCCACGCGAGGATCTGTAGAATATACGCCGTCTACATCCGTAAAAATCTCACATACATCCGCTTTCATAGCACCTGCCAATGCAACAGCTGTTGTATCAGAGCCACCACGGCCTAATGTCACCATATCACCATATTCAGTTATACCTTGGAAACCAGCAACTACTACAATTTTACCTTCATCCAAAGCTTCAAACACACGATTAGGATCAACGCCCAAAATGCGACCTTTATTAAACGTATCACTACTTGTAATACCTGCTTGATCACCTGTTAAGGATACAGATTCCTGACCACGTTCGTTAAAAGCCATTGCCATCAATGCAATTGTTACTTGTTCACCGGTAGACAACAAGCGGTCCATTTCGCGACCATACGGCTTGGATGTAACTTGTTTAGCTAAGGCCACCAAGTCATCAGTTGTATCACCCATAGCAGATACAACAAGAACGATTTTATCGTCAGCTTGCTTCTCACGAAGAACGCGATCAACAATATTAAATATTTTTTCTGGTGTAGCTACGGAACTACCACCAAATTTTTTAACGATTAAGGCCACAATAATCCCTCATTTAACTATGTTTACTAAATATCAATATGCATATACTTTACCACAAACAAATAGCACTGTAAAGGGATGTACAGCAATTAATCCACTGGAGTGATACAAAACTCCTTTTTATGCGGACATTAAAAATCAAATAATATGTCTATAATATTATGAATATGCATTAAACAATCCTAACATGTATTAGCCATAATGCCATTAAATATCTACTATTAAAAGTTTAACTTTGCCTCATTATTAAACTATGTGAACACATAGATATACAAAAAGACCAGCCCTAGGACTGGTCTTTATTAGTTGTAATAGTTAATTAAGCAACTACGATATCTTTTTCGGATTCCCACAAACCGTGGATATTGCAGTAGGAAACAGCGATCAATTTACCAGATTTTTTCAAAGCTACTGCTAAAGTACCTTCAGAAACTGCTGCTACAGGACCTTCGTTTGCAGTTGCACCGTCACCATGAACGTTGAACTCGATAGCGCCAACTTCGAATGGTAATTGAGTGCCTTCAGCTACGAAGTACAATTTAATCCAATCAATGTGATGTTCTACAGTGTTTGGATGTGCAATGTCTTTACCTACGGATAAAGTAACGTGGAATGTTTCACCTGCTTTTACAGTGTCAACTGTTTCGATAACAGGAACGTGTTTTTCAGTAGCGAAATCGCCAGATTTAATGTAATCATGTACAGCCATAGTTAACCTCCTGGTTAGTCTTATATACATACTTAATGTCAAGAATATTGAGCACCTCTGTGCTTATGACTATATTATACATTTTCGATATAGTTTTAGCAAGTTCTTTTTCGATTTTTTTCGATTTTTTTGAATTAAATCAAAATTCTATTCCTTTAGCAGCTTTTATGCCCTTTTCATAAGCATGCTTTACTACCTTCATTTCTGTTACAGTATCCGCCATATCAATGATTTCAGGTTTAGCATAACGGCCTGTCAAAACAACATGAAGTCTTTTTGGCTTATTGTTAAGCATTTCCACTACAGAATGCACATCGATAAGCTCATAATTAATGGCATTATTTATTTCATCCATAACAATTAGATCCCATTTGTCGGAGTTTACTTCCTCTACTAATGTACGCCAAGCGGCTTGTGCTGCTTCTTTGTGGCGAGCAAGCTCAGCTTCTCCTACTTCATCACGTTTATAGTAAATAAAACCTTTTCCCATAGAGCGAATTTCAACTTGATCTCCTAGTTTAGCGAGACCTGCTAATTCACCATAGCCATTACCGCTCTTAATAAATTGTAATATAAGAACCTTAAAACCTTGTCCAACAGCACGCAAAACAACGCCTAATGCTGCTGTTGTTTTACCTTTACCATTGCCTGTATTAACTAGAATTAAACCTCGTTCATTCATAATAGCTCCTTTAATACGAACCTGCCCCTTAGAACTAACTATTCCCAATCAATAACATCTCACTAGTACTTAGCTATGTAATCGCAACAATACTTATGAATGTATTTACGATAATACTTATAAATGTAATTGCGATAATACTTAATGATATAAACCGATTAAATACATCAATTACTTTTGAGCTTTATAAGTAGCACATGTATCAACAAAGTGTTGTGCCCCTTCATCAGAGCCAGCAAAGTTCAAATGTAAGTAAGAAGCTAATACATTTTTTGTTGCATAGCCGCCGTCATACGATTGAGGTTTACGGCCTCCTTCTAAATGAAAAGCCCATGGGAAGTCATCTATAGTTGGCTCCATTGTAGAGAAATGAAACTCATGACCACGAATAGCTGTATTCATAGCGCCTAATAAAGTATCTCTCTTTGCAGTTGCTGTAACATAGCCCACCTTTTGAAGCTTTTGTTGCATCACACAATTGGCAGGTACAATACCTACAGTTTTATATACAGAGCCTTCAAAGTCATGAATACTTTCACAAAGATACATAAGGCCACCACATTCGGCATAAATAGGCATACCTTGTGCATTAGCTTGGCGGATAGATTCCTTCATAGACTCATTACTAGATAACTGGAATAAAAACATTTCTGGGAAGCCACCACCGAATACAAGTCCGTCTACATCAGGAATTACCGAGTCATTAAGCGGACTAAAGTAAACAAGCTCAGCCCCTTTTTCCTCTAACGCAGCAAGACTAGCTGGATAATAAAAAGAGAATGCCTCATCATAAGCTACACCGATTTTCACACGTTTTTCAATGGATTTAACATCTATAGCATCTGGTAGTTCGATAGTTGGTGCACCAGTAGCAATTTCCAATAATGCATCGAGATTTACCATCTTCTCAACAGCTTCTCGAATCGTATTAATTGCCTCTGTTGGATCGATTTCAGTAACTGGTGTAAGTCCTAAATGACGTTCTGGCGAATGCATACGATCATCACGATAAATGGCACCAATAACAGGTACGCCGATTTTATCCATCCCTTCACGAACCATACGCTCATGATTAGCAGAGCCTAAGCGGTTTAAGATGACACCGCCAAAGTTTACCTCTGGGTCATAGTCACGGAAACCTTTAGCGATAGCAGCCGCACTTTCACCCATAGCCTTACAATCAATAACAAGCACCACCGGTGCATTTAACTGTTTAGCAATTTGAGCCGTAGAACTAACGCCTTCTCGACCACCATCGTAAAGGCCCATAACACCTTCAATAATGGCAAGGTCTACATCGTGCGCCATAGTAGCAAAGAAAGGAGTTAACTTGTGAGGTGGCACAAGCCACGTATCTAAATTATAGCTGTCACGGCCGGATGCAATTTTATGAAAGCCCGGATCAATATAATCCGGGCCCACTTTAAAGGATTGCACCGTACGTCCACCATTTGCATAAGCAGCCAATAAGCCCGCTACGATAGTTGTTTTACCTACACCAGAGTTAGTGCCAGCAATGACAACGCGTGGAATCTGTACTGTGTTCATAGATATTACCTCGTAATACGACGTGTTTGTTAACGGTCCTTACGTTTTGCAAGGATTGTAGATAAGTAGTTGAGTTTAGTATCTTTTGGCATGTTATCAAGGCCTACGAATACTTGCTCATCTGGCAAACCTACACGGCTAATCATAACCGCATCATCTGCCATATTGTGTTTAATCAATGTTTCTTGTACTTCATCAAAGTTTTTGTACACTTTCATGATTACCGCATCATCGGCAACAGCCAATACAGCATCAATTTTTTCTTTAGGTGCTGTAGCAGGAACGATAGCTAATACTTCTTCCTTCTCTACGATTGGATAGCCAAGATGGGAACCAATAGCACAGAATGCAGTTACACCTGGAATTGTTTCGATTTCATGACCAGTATTTTCAATCAAGCGGTATACATACATATATGTGCTGTAGAACATAGGATCACCCAATGTTAAGAATACAACGCTTTTACCTTCATCTAAGTAAGATAAAATAATGCGTTTTGCTTCTTGCCAGCCTTCCTCTTGTGTAGCATCATCCAATACCATTGGGAATACTACAGGAACGATTTCTGTATGTTCTTGGATATATGGGGATGCAATATCAAGGGCTACAGAGCCATCTTTCTTTTCTGTTTTAGGTGTGATAATAATATCTGCTTCACCTACGATGCGAGCAGCTTTCACAGTCATTAATTCAGAATCGCCAGGGCCTACGCCAATACCATATAATTTACCTTTCATGGGTATCTCCTATTCTTATAGTCACACTTCTATTTATAATTGCAATATCTTTTATTATAACCAATTTATACAATATATACAAAGATACTATTTAATATTTGGAATTGCAGGACGATGTGGGCTACGTTTGCCATACAAATCATCGATGCAGTCTTGTAAATGTTGACGGAAGATATCTTGGATAACTTCATACTCACCTAGACCAGCATTAATAGGTTTAACCTCATAACCAGCCTCAGTCAATTCATTTACTACACTATCCTCTTCATCTCCGAAGAGATCATTTTGGGCATGATCTCCTAGTACTAATAATAATGGATGTAGGTGAATTGTATTTGGACGCTTCCCATCAAGCCATTCCCATGGCATAGCTACATCAGCCACATAAGGAGCATTCTCTAAAACGGCGACACGTACATTTGTAAGGCCATCACGAATTAGTTTAAATTGTAGGTTGCCATATGATGAATTACCAGAACCGAGGCCACCATGACCAACCAATAGTAACCCTTCTTCTTTAGAAATATTAAGAGATTTAATGAAACGGTCAATTAAGATTTGGTAATCATCTGGATGCTCTTCTTGGCCCATGTAATATACGAGAGGTCTACCTACGCGCAATACTTCCAGCTGTCCTTCCCCTTCATGGGCAAGGATATTATTTTTCAATTTATCAAACTCTTCACCGCCAGTGAAGTGAAGTGGTTGTACATACACATGTGTATACCCTTCTTGGATGAGTTTTTCTAATGCCCCTTGTTCAGTAGGCACCTCAATACCGCGTTCACGTAAACGCTTAACGATGATACGAGAGGAAAAAGCTAGTTCCACAGTATAGTCCGGATACGCTTTACGGATATGTTCTACTACGGAATCAATATTATGTTCACGAGCACTGTCAACAGTAGACCCAAAGGCAACCACTAAAATAGCTTGTTTCATGAAATTCTCCTTATATTAATTAATAATGTATCTTAATCATACCATAGAGAACCTTTTCAGGGCATACCGTAGTACGTATAAATTAGAAATTATTCTTATCTTTCATAGTAAAAGTAAAACTCCTCCTCATTGGATATCCAACAAGGAGGAGTTTTGCTTATGGAAAGGAGTGGAGTGATATGTCTAATTATGTAATAGTAAGTATTAAGAAATCATACCTTGTGCTTCTATACGAGAATTTGTCATTACAGGTTTTACAGATTCACGAGGCATGGGACGCTTCCGATCAGACATCCGGATAGCTTGGCCTAAATGTTTTAAGAATAAATCTTGTACATAAGGATTTTCACCAAGACCTTCATTCCAAATATCTACATTGTAACCCTCTTCAGCGAGCAATGCATAAATGGAGTCAGAACGCTCACCGCCAAGATAGTCCATTAAATGTGTAGAACCAATAAGAGCCAACGGTACTACTAATAAATCTTTATGCCCCATTCGATCTAACAAGGTAAGAGCTTGTTTAAAAGTAGGGAACCCATTCGTAGTAAATACCACAACATTTGGTGCCGCACCGTACATAGCTTTCAATTGTAATGTACTAAATTCCAATTGATTTTGACCATTCGCCATAAGCACTACAGACTTATTAAGTGCTTTTGTATTAACGTGGCGAACAATACTTTCTAATGTAGCTTCATAATCGTCAGCATAATTCTTTACACCTAGAGACGTGAGTAACGGCTTACCAATGTTCACTTGGCTAAAACCATATTCATTATTATGTAAAAACTTTAATGCTTGTTTACGCATTTGTTGGTAACACTGATCTGCTACCAATGTAACTGGTTGAATGTATACTTCATCAACGCCCTTACGAGCAAAATCTTGCATAGCCTCTGTGAAAGAAGAAATCTTATCATCGTACTTCTCGTTCCACTTCTCTACTAATGCATCAGATAAGAATACACGGCGTACCTCCATATCGCTATACATGGAACGTACTTTTTTCTCTATACTGCCAATGGATTTCTCCACAGCATCTTGGTAAATTGATCCAAAGGATGCAATGATTATGCCTTTCATATGTGACCTCCATATTGCTCATACATGTAACAATCCTCACAACTGAAAATTGTTATCAACTACTATGTGTCAATAATACATGATTGAACTACGAAAGTCAATGAGAAATATTATCACTGATTATACTGGCATCAATGTACCGCCATGAACCTTTAAATAATATTAGATATAGTACATATACATTTACATAAGGTATGAACAGCCCAAATAACCAAAAAGCACTACTATAAGAATCATGTAACCGCTGAATTAGTACTTTTAATAAATATATAAAACACCAAATCACAAAAATAGCTACAATAGATGATAAAAATATATTCTTTAAGAATATTGTAGGTAAAATAGTCCCTATTGAATAAATTAATATTACAAGTAATAGAACCATGAATTGATATACTATATAATAATATATCAATTCACCTCTTGATATACGCCCCCGCCAGTTAAATAGG
>OBWG01000321.1_pt1 | contig 39683 bp, 36 predicted proteins | sample 1495221 | NCBI WGS metagenome assembly OBWG01 (sample SAMEA2580053, study PRJEB22360) | human gut metagenome | reverse complement strand
GCCAATGTATCAGATGTTTCACCGGATTGACTGATAACGATACATAATGTTTTATCATCAGTCAACGGATTGCTATAACGATACTCAGATGCGATTTCCACATTTACAGGAATACGCGCCAAGTTTTCAATATATTGTTTTGTTACAAGACCTGCATGGTATGCTGTACCACATGCAACGATGAGGATTTTATTGAAAGCTGCTACATCGTCAGCAGTCCAATTCAACTCATCAAAGATTACTGTTTTACCATCTTCAGAGATGTGTGTACCGAATGTATCGCGAACTGCTTTAGGTTGGTCATGAATTTCTTTCAACATGAAGTGTTCATAACCACCTTTTTCAGCAGCCTCTGCATTCCAGCTTACGTGGAATACTTCTTTATCGACAGCATTACCTTCACGGTCAAATACGGATACATTATCACGAGTTACGATCGCTAATTCGCCATCGCTTAGGATGTATGTATCACGTGTGTAGTTAATGATCGCTGGAATATCGGAGGCAACAAAGTTTTCGCCTTTGCCAAGACCGATAACCAATGGATTTTCTTTTTTAGTACAAATGATTTTGTCTGGCTCATCAGCACAGATGATTTCAAGAGCATACGCACCGTCAACACGAGCAAGCATGCGGCGTACAGTACCTACGAAATCGCCATCGTACATATCAGCCAATAAGTGAGCTACTACTTCAGTATCAGTTTCAGATTTGAAATGATATCCTTTTTCGATGAGCTCTTCTTTTAAAGGCATGTAGTTTTCGATGATACCGTTGTGAACAACAGCAAATTTACCATCTTCAGAGGAGTGAGGATGGGAGTTCATATCGGATGGACGACCATGAGTAGCCCAACGAGTATGACCAATACCTACAGTCCCTTCATTAGGATCTGCTTTTACAATCGCCTCAAGATTAGCTAGACGGCCAACCTTTTTTTGAATTTTGATTACATTTTCAGCACCAATAACAGCGATGCCTGCAGAGTCATAACCACGGTATTCTAATTTCGCCATACCGTCCAACAAGAAATCAGATGCTTGATTAAAGCCAATGTATCCTACGATACCGCACATAAGTATATCCTCCTATAACTGGGGGCATTCTAGCCCCAGCCAACAACTAAGGCTAACAAATTAATGTTCTAGATTAATGTTTCAATTATGTATTAATTATTACTTTAATACAATTCATTCAGATACACTTTGTCTCCATTGTTACCAATGGGCTTTTTAGTATCTGTTACGACATGAATGTGCCGGAAGAGCATCCGCTGATTATTCGATCACTCTTCACCTCGTCTACCCTAACGACTGCCTTCGCGGGTACTTGCGCTATTCGCCTTTACGAATTCGGACTTCCTTTCTATGATATACGGCAGAATTAGTACAAATATGAATTATGTACTGAGCTATATTATACTAAAAAAATCGATAAGATGTAAACCTCCGAACCTAATTCAAAGGTAAGAAAAAAGATTCTTTCTATACTTCACAGTATTTTCATTGTAAGAAATTATACTGCTATCAATCTATATTTTATACAATTAGATTTTGCTATATTTTCGAAATATATTTATAACATTTTGGAGATACTAATTATGAATAAAACAACCATAAAAAAGAAACATAAAACACATAGAAATAACATACAATACAGAAAATTACGCCGTTGGGTGCTTCCTGCCGTATTAGGTGCCGCCTTATCTACATTGGCCTTCATTCCAACCTTTGCAGCAGAAACACAAGCGAATACTAACTTAGCTGTTGTAACCACTACAGAACAAGCTCCAACTGTACCATCTGCACAAGGTAGCACACCACCAAATGGTGCGCCACATGGTAAACCACCTACTGGCATGGCACCACAAGCCGAAGTAGATCCTAGTACTTTCACAGGTACGTCTATAATAACAGAAAACAAATCTATCGCTCATGAGTTAATTACTAATACAACATCTGACCAGAATGCTTTCATAGGTAAAAATAAAGCAGTCGTAACTATCGAAAACAGCGTTTTCGATAAAACTGGTAATACTACAAGCGATGACAACAGTAATTTCCGAGGTCAAAATGCGGTCATTCTTGGTATTGATGGCAGCCAAATCAACATTAAGGGTAGCAATATTACATCTAACTCCAATGGCTCCAATGCAGTCTTTGCTACCGGTAAAGGCTCTGTTATCAACGTAGAAAACACTAATATTCACACAAAAAGCGATTCCTCTTGTGGTCTAGATGCTACGTACAAAGGCACAGTAAATGGTAAAAATCTAACGATCACTACTGAAGGTGCTCACTCTGCTACCCTTGCTACTGACCGTGGCGAAGGTACGATTACTGCGGAAGCCGCTAAACTGACAACCTTTGGCACAGGTAGCCCTATTATCTATTCCACTGGCAATATTACAGCTAACAATGTGAACGGCGTAGCTAATAACAGTGAAATTGGCGTTGTAGAAGGCAAAAACTCCATTACCCTTACAAACTCCAATGTAACTGGATACAAAGACAATGGATTCATGCTCTACCAAAGCTTCTCAGGCGATGCTGAAAGCGGTATTGCACGCCTTAAAGCAGAAAATAACACGCTCACAACCTACTCCACAGGTGCGTTCATCTATGTAAACAATACTACGGCTGAAGTAGACCTCTCTAACAATGCAATCTCTATGCCTAATACCAATACCCTCGTGAAAGTAGCGGCTGACTCTCGTTGGGGTACTACTGGCGAAAACGGCGGTCATCTCACACTCCGCGCATCTAACCAAGCATTAAGTGGTAACATCGTGGCTGACTCCATCAGTACTGTTGCACTAGACATGACAAACGGTTCTAGCCTTGTAGGCGCTGTAAATACAAACAACTCAGCTAAAGAAGTTACACTGAAACTCAGCAAAGACTCTAGCTGGACACTTACTGGCGATAGCTATGTAAAAACCTTAACTAACGAAGACACAACAGGTGAAAACATTCACTTGAATGGATATAAACTCGTTGTAGCTGATAAATAATGACAAAAGCACTACTCTGAATTTTTTGCAATTCAACGTAGTGCTTTCTTCTTTTATATTCAAATCTCATAGCAGTTTATATACAGACAGTTTTTTTGATTTATCACACAAAAATAAGAGTATCAAAAGTTATGAAATAAACAGTCTATTAAGTAGCATCCATATATAGGACATAATTTTAATTCAACTACAGGTTTGTAGTTTTCATGTTTAATCTTATGTACCACAGTACTTAAAGCTTCTAAATCATCTTCCCAGCTTTGGATATAACTTTGCTTTTCCTCTTCACTATCAAAGTCTTCAACCGCTTTTACGTCTTCAATACATTCTAGTAGTTCTGTTCGTTGTTTATCTACTTCATGGTGGAACAATTTATGTTGATTCGTAGTCCAAAGACCAAAGTAATAAGGCCCCCCACTCAAATCATAGTCCTCTTCAGCTTTTTCACATTCCTCTAAGAATAGTTCGTATTCACCTAAAACATAATAGGCATTAAAGACTTCAAAATCATAAATCTCATCGTTACTTAAATAATATGCTACATCTAAGCCCAGCTTAATTTTCTTTAACCGATCAAGAGCTTGCTTTTTATTTCCTAAATATACATCACAATAAGCTATCCCCAGTAATAATCGCATTCTATTTGGGTATTTTAATAACAACTGCTCAAAAATTGTCTTTGCTTTCTCATATTTTTTAAGTTCAAACAAACACACTGCATAGCCATAGCTTATTTCATAATCATTAGATACACTTATTCCCTTTTCAAAGGACTGTAAGCTTTTAGTTAACGCCTCTATCGATCCATTATCTTCGTAAGATGAGAAATGATATAATGCCAAACCTCTATAGGTCTCTATATAGGGAGAATTGATTTTTACAGCGACCGATAGATAATCATATTCTTTTATATGTCTCTCATCGTTATAATAAAAAGCCAGATTAGTGTAAACTCTTGCTTTATCCGTATCACTCAGTTCAGCACTATACGTTTCGAGGAAATCTTCTAATAGTTGAATTGATTTTTCCTCATGCCGCAACACCTGTTCAACAGTTGCTAAAGCACATACCACATCTACATCAAGCGGATGCTCCTGCATCAAACCACATAAGTAAGATCCAAAACGCTCTGCATATTGCATTAATACATTATAATCACTGAATATGGACACCTTATAAGCAGTTTCATATTCTGTTTTAAGATTTTCCCAATACTCTTTTATAACAAGCTTCATATTATACCTTTACTATCGAACATATTTTAGACTATATATTTATAATAACATAAGTTACTTCTTATATACGTATGTACCTATACTAACGCCGCTCATATAAATTCAAACTATACAAAAAGACTTGCTTTAGCCTCTAGCTAATTCTAATTACATAAAAATAACCCTCTATTAGATATTCTAAAAATGAATAAAAATATCTAATAGAGGGTTATGTTACTTAAACAAAAATAAAACCTAACTATATTATGCTCCATCAATAGAAATCAACGCCGCATTTTTAGCATGTATCAATGTAGTATCAAATAACGGTATATCCGTATCATCCTGTTTAACCAGTAGTCCAATTTCAGTACAGCCTAAAATAACACCTTGTACACCAGATTTTACCAAATCATCAATAATATCTAAGTATTGTTGTTTAGATTCATTAGAAATAACACCTAAACACAATTCATTGTATATAATATCATTTACAAGTTCAACTTGATCTTCGTTAGGGATAACAACATGAATTCCCCGATTTTCCAAGATACATTTATAAAAATCTTGTTGCATAGTGTACTTGGTACCAAGTAGACCTACCTTTGTAATACCTGATTTTTCTAACTCTACTGCAGTCATTTCCGCAATATGAAGGAGAGGGATGTGAATATGTCTTTCTATTTCATCCGCAACTTTATGCATTGTATTCGTGCATATAACAATATAATCAGCACCGGCCTTTTCAAGAGATTGAGCCGCATCGGATAAAATTTCAGCGCTTCTATTCCAATCGCCATTTGCCTGGCACTTTTCTATTTCTTCAAAATCAACGCTATATAGAATACATTTTGCCGAATGTAAGCCGCCCAAAACTTGCTTAATAGTTTCATTCAAAACTTGGTAATACGTAATCGTACTTTCCCAGCTCATTCCCCCAATTAAACCTATTGTTTTCATAATGACACCCTCTAATCTTAAAATAACCCAAAACAAAAAGGTTATTCATTATGATTATTCATTTTAAAATATCACTCATTAAGAGTTAGTCCGCTAACCCTTGTTCTCTACCGATAATATCAGCGATTTCTTGGCATAGTGCTTGTAGTTCTTCTTGGTTAGGACCTTCTGCCATTACGCGAATGAGTGGTTCTGTACCAGATGCACGAACTAGAACGCGACCTTCTACGCCAAGTTCACCTTCCGCTGTTACGATGGCAGCTTTAATAATATCATTGTCTTCCCAACCTGTTTTTGTAGCAACACGAACGTTGATAAGAACTTGAGGATATTTAGTCATAATGCCAGCCAATTCAGAAAGTGGTTGGTTTTTCTCTTTCATAAGAGCCGCTACTTGTACAGCTGTCAACATACCATCACCAGTTGTATTGTGACCCAAGAAGATTACATGACCAGATTGCTCACCGCCAACGGAGAGATTGTGTTCACGCATATATTCCAATACATAACGGTCACCAACAGCAGTAGCAAATGTTTTCATGCCTAATTCTTGAGCGGCTTTATGGAAGCCAATATTACTCATAACAGTACCAACTACAGTATCATCTTTAAGTTTGCCCTCTTCTTTCAATTTAAGAGCGCATAACAACATGATTTGGTCACCATCGAGGACTTGACCTTTTTCATCAACCAATAAGCAACGGTCCGCATCGCCATCATTAGCGATACCAAGGTCTGCATTATGTTGTTGTACAGCTACTTGTAAGCCTTCGATGTGCGTAGAACCACAGTGATAGTTGATGTTTAAGCCATCTGGATTTACGTTAATGTTGATAACTTTAGCGCCAAGGCCAGCTAAAATTTCAGGGCCTACACTAGAAGCAGCACCATTAGCACCATCATAAACGATTGTCATGCCTTCCAAGGATGTATCGATTGTGTGACGTACAAAGTGAGCATAGAAATGAGCTAAGTTGCTGTTGTGCTCTATTTTACCGATGCCGTCACCTGTAGGACGTGGCAATTCATTATCCGCACTTTGACGAACATACTCTTCCAATTGATCTTCTACTTCATCTGGCAATTTGTAACCATTACCATCGAAGAATTTAATACCATTATCTGGATATGGATTATGAGATGCAGAAATAACTGCACCCGCATCAAAACCTTGTTGACGTACTAAGTATGCTACTGCTGGAGTTGGTACAACGCCTGCAATGACTACATTACCACCTACAGAGCAAATGCCTGCTGCCAATGCACTTTCAAGCATAGAACCAGAAATACGCGTATCGCGACCGATTAAGAACGTAGGATGTTCCTTTTCCTTACCAAAATGCGTAGCCGCTGCACGACCTAAATGATAGGCTAATTCAGGTGTTAAAAATTCATTAACAACACCACGTACACCATCTGTACCAAATAAACGAGCCATAATTATCCTCCTCTAGGGATTTGTGTACATCACAAGTCCTCATATATTCACTGTTGTGTATTATATCATATTATATACACCACACATATAGATACTATACAGATACAACTATATTACGGTATCAATATGAACCTATACTGTAGTTTACTTCACAATATATTACCAACTAGTTTGGTTTTGCGTATTTAGCCATACATAAAATAGCAGTTTCTGCTCCATCGAGGGCTGCGCTCATGATGCCACCAGCGTAGCCAGCGCCTTCGCCCATCGGGTAGAATCCACCTACAGTTGGAGAAACGCGCTCTTCGTTGCGTCCCATACGAAGTGGTGCAGAGGTACGAGTTTCAACACCTGTCATGCATACGGCAGGATCATCAAATCCACGAATGCGACGGCCCCAATACGGCAACGCCCGTTCTAATACGGATGTGACGAATGGCGGTAAGCAATCGTGTAAATCGCAGTTCACTACGCCCGGTTCATAGCTATAGGTGCTATCTTGTACGCTAGGTGCCGGTGAAAGTCCCAAAAATTGACCTACTGTTTGCGCTGGCGCATGGAAGTTAGAGCCACCTAATTCATAAGCTTTACGCTCCCATTCACGTTGGAATGCTACACCATCCAGAGGATGATTACCAAAATCATCAGGACCTACATTAACTACGATAGCACTATTCGCAACACCGCTATCACGAGCATACAAACTCATGCCATTTACAACAACGCCACCATTTTCGGACGCAGAAGCTACAACTTGACCACCTGGGCACATACAGAAGCTATACGCTGTACGTCCTGTTTCTTTATCGTGGTATACAAGAGAATATTCTGCGGCACCAAGGCCCAAGCTAGACGGTTCTACACCATATTGGGACTCATCGATTACAGCTTGATCATGTTCGATACGAACACCGATAGCAAATGGTTTTGCCGTCATTTCTACATTTCGTTTATGTAGCATTTCATACGTATCACGTGCACTATGTCCTACACCAGATAAGACAACTGTGGTATCAATGCGCTCACTACCATTAACTTCAACACCTACGATGCGGTCATTTTCGATAAATAAATCTGTAATCTTCGCACCGAAGCGAACTTCACCGCCCCATTCAATAATGCGCTCACGCATGGCTTTTACCATGGTGCGCAATTTATCAGTACCTACGTGAGGTTTATGTTTATATAAAATTTCCTCAGGCGCACCAAATTCAACAAAATATTTGGAGATTTCGTGCAATCTAGGATGGGTAACGCGAGTCGTCAATTTACCATCAGAGAAGGTACCTGCACCACCCTCACCGAATTGAACGTTGGACTCAGGTTTAAAGACGCCCTCTTTCCAGAATGTTTCTACGTCTTCGCTACGAGTATCTACATCTTGACCGCGCTCAAAGACGATAGGACGGTAACCTTCACGGGCAAGGTAAAATGCGGCTAACATACCTGCTGGACCAAAGCCCATAACTACGGGACGATGTGCTAATGGTACATTCCCATAAACGATAGGCTCTGGATCTTCTGCTGTAAATACAGACACATCCTTTTGTTTACTTAGTTTTTTCATAATTTGAGCTTCGTTGTGAACCTCAACAAACAAAGTATAGACAAAGACAATATTTGGTTTTTTACGAGCGTCTACGGCGCGTCGTACAACGTGAATCGTTTCAATAGCGTCTCGCAATTGGGGATATTTCTTTTCTACAATATCCTTTATATCCGACTTGACTGTAACAGCCACGCGGAGGTTTATTATTCTAATCATATCTTTCCTATTTTGGCTCCCTTCAGGGGCAGCTTATATCGTTATTATTTGACCTAAATCCCTAACAACTGATCTACAAGAAAATGGTTATACACTTTTATTATACAACACTACTATAAAAGCTAATAGCTAATATAGGATTAATAAAATAGGTCCTAACAGAGTATGTAAATAATACTCCATTAGGACCTTTAGCATCTAATTGTAATGATTGTGAAAGCTCTACCTGTACTACATTCAGCTGTACATTAAGTAGCATTCTTTTGAATTTCACATTAAATAGCTTTCTTTTGGATTTCTACTTTTACACGCACTGTTGAGGTATTACTATTGATGCCACTCGGTAAGACTAAGTTATAGGTACCTTGAATGATTTCTGTAGCACCAGATATATCAACCGGTTCCGTTTGAATATCAGTAATTGTATCAATCAGTTCTTCACGGCCTGTAACCGTTAACTGCGTAGGTGTAGCAGATGTGGATTTAACTTCGTAGCCCTCTGGTACAGTACCAACGGTCGGCACAGTAATAGGAACGGCTTTATTCTTACGCAATAAGTTAAGTTCATATTGTACTTGACCTTGATTAGGATTGATATGTACATCCAATACATTGCCAGCTATATCCCAAGCCTCTAAAGTACTTACAGCACTGAAGTTCTTAGTTTGTCCGGCAACATTGACCTTCATAACAACCTTGCTCACTGTATTAACTTGTTGCTTGCGCCCAGAAACAGTTACCTCTTTCGGCACAATCGTTACTGATTTCAAAGCAATGTCATCAGAGAATTTACCGATTGGAACAATTTCAACAGGAACCTTTCTTTCAGCATACTCGTCAACATTAATAGTGATATTGTCTGGTTTTACTTCCACAAGATTCATACCTGCAGGAGGCGTAAATCCAATAGTCACATTATTTTGACCTGGTTTTACACCAGACGCATCAATATAAGCTCGAAGATTATCTGACTTCATGGAAATAATCGTATCACGAGGGCCAGTCAATACAACACGTACTGTATCTGGTGCATCCTCTACGATATAGCCAGAATTGAGGTTTTGAACCTGTACAGGCACAGTATAGGTTACCTCCATCACAGGGTTCTGATCCCGCATAATAAAGAACCACATGACGATAGCCGCCAGCAAGGATAAGAGCTTAGCAGGCCAGTTTCGTTTCAGATGAATCATCATTTGTTAGCCCTCCACTTCCACATACTAGTAATGGTTTGACGAGGGCGTTCCATAAAGGTGCGTAAAGCCTCCTTAATTTGATCCTCTGGTAAATGGCGATAAATATGACCGCCATAGGTATAAGAAATCGTACCTGTTTCCTCACTGACAACGACAACTACCGCATCAGTTTGTTCAGACAAACCGATAGCTGCACGGTGACGCGTACCTAGTTCAGTACTCAACGTACGGTCTTCAGTAAGAGGTAACAAGCATCCCGCTGCACGAATGCGACCATCGCGAATGATAAGAGCCCCATCATGAAGCGGTGTACTCGGAACGAAGATATTTTTAATTAATTCACGGCTCAATACAGCATCCATTAAGATACCTGTATCTACGAAGTCATTAAGACCTACTTCTCGTTCAAACACGATGAGTGCCCCCGTATGTTCACGGGACATAACGCGTGCCGCCGCCATCACTTCATTGATAGCCATATCCATTTCCTCTTCGTTTACATTTTGAGCCTTGCTGAAAATACGGCCGCGACCGAGTTGCTCAAGAGCACGGCGCAATTCAGGTTGGAACACGACTGGTAACGCAAAGAGGAGTACAGTCATACTTTGTTGCAAAATCCAGTTAATAACATATAGATTGAACAGATGACTGATTAGATTTATTATTGCTAAGAACACGATACCTTTTAAAAGAGCAACGGCTCGTGTATCTTTAAGCATCTTATATAAATAATAAATACCTATAGCAACAACGAAAATATCAAGGATATCAAGTAGCCTAAAGGTATGTATAAGTGCGTCAATATGCATAAAAATAACTCCTTATACAAAATAATAAGGTACAGTCAATTCTATGACTGTACCTTATATTTTAACTCATTTTGAGAGTACTGTAAATTTAGAAACAGATACTCCATGAGTTTTTTCCATATAAATATATATTAATCTATAAAACAAATATTTTATATATATGCATTTTAAAGCAATCCCTTTGAACGCTTAAATGTTTTGTGTTTCAATCCACACATCCATTTGACCGCCGCAAACCATACCTTCTTTGACAGCTACATCATCATCTAGTAAAACGTCGATACGACGGTGTGCTTCTTTTTTGTTCAAAGAATCAACTGCACTTAGACGAATTTCATTTTCTGCACGGCCACCACCGATAGTACCAAAGATGGAACCATCTGGGAATACAACCATAGAAGTACCTGCTTTACGAGGTGTGGATCCACGAGTATACAAAATAGTAGCAACAGCTAATGTTTCGTTTTTACGCTCCTCAAGATATTCAATAAACTCACGATTCATGGCTCACTCTACCTTTCCGCAATGAGCCGCCTTGTTTACCACGTACCACTGCCAAATATTCACTAACGATAGATAACGCAATTTCTTCCGGTGTTTGTGCACCAAGATCTAGCCCGATTGGAGCATAAACCATATCAAGCTCCTCTTGAGTCCAACCTTGCTCACGCAACACTTCAAAAGCGTAATGAATGCGCTTTTGACTACCCATAACGCCCATATACGTAGGCAAGTAGCCACGAAGTTGTTCAAGGCATATATTGTCGTACTCATGCGCACGCGTTACGATGATAAAACCATTATACTCATCAAGAGGTAAATCGTTCTTGAAGTTTTCTAAAGGCAAGCATTTACGTGTAACACGTTCATCAAAGAATTCAGGGACTACATATTCTGGACGGTCATCTACAACAGTGACACGACAGCCAATGAATAACAGTAAATCTGTAATCGCTCGGCTCACATGACCAGCACCCAATACGAGAACGGACGGATCATTTTCTACTGGTTGTACAAAACATTCAATTTCGCCTACCATACATAGAGAATTAAGTTTTGCCTTATCTACTGTAAAACCTTCAATAGCTGTACCATATAGCACGCTACCATCTTCGGCATAAACAGTCTTATCCCCTTGACGAGGACCAGATAAAACAGTAACCATCAAGGTAGTTTCAGTAACCTGTAGACGGTCTTTCATCACATCATAGATTGTTTCCATCTAAATTCCTTTCATAATCCCACGCAGTAACAGCCTCTAGAACGCCGCCGCCAACAGCTAGGGATTTATCTGAAATACTATAACAATGAGACTCTTCACAACGAGCATCAACATCGGCCAGTTTAAAATGGTCCGACACAATGAGTCCACTCTTTAGAATGCCTCTAAGAATACCTGTAATTTTTGCCCGTACTGGTTCATCATCGACATAACCAATAACCTCATTAGCCTGTACAGAATCACCAATATGACGCTTTGCCGTAAATAGACCAGCCTTTGGCGAGTGTATTACACGTTCATGAGTATAGCCACCTACATTGCCAGGAATACCTGTGTTCGGCTGAGCAGGGCCATCATAGATACAGCGACCTAAGGAATGACCACGCATTGTTTCGATGACTACATCTACATCGTCCCCTGCGGTAAACCCAGGCCCAACACCGATGACAAGCTCTGCATCATCACGTTTTGTACCTAGATTCTTCTTACTTAAAATACCATCTACTACAACAGCTGGTTTCAGTGTATCTAATAACTCTTCGTATGAACTAGTCACAACGGGAATTATCCCTTGTGCCAAAGTATCTTTCACTTCACTAAGGGCAACATGACGGGCTACAAAGCGTTCCAAAACCATTTCACCACGATGAACGGCATTACCGTAGCATACTTCTCGGCGAATCATAGTAGGAATCGCAATTTCACTAATAACCACGGGATAACCCGCCCGTTTCAATCTATATACAGCGCCGGAAGCGATATCTCCGCCTCCGCGCATGAGCACTAATGGTTTCATAATGCCTCACTTTCACGATGTTTTAAACGCTCAAAATCATCGGGTGTGTCGATATCGTCACCAATATCGTCACGAATCCATAATTTCAAGACATAGTCCTTGCCATCACCACGAATGATGGTCTTACCGCCTTGATCCCCTTGGATCTGTTGTAAAAAATCAAACCAATGAGAACCAAAGAGAACGGGGTTTCCCGATTGATAGTTCTCCCCATAATATGGGACAACGATAGTTTTTGAATGAAAGTTTTCACTAAATGCACTAATGACCTCATGTACGACAGCATTCGTCAGAAGAGGTTGATCCCCTACTGAGCAAAGAATACCATCTAACGGTATGGGCGATGTTTCTACTAAATGACGTACCCCCATCGCTATGGACACACCTTGTCCTAGCTGAGGATGCTCATTTCGAATCGCTTCAAAACCATAGGATGTGACAATAGGTTCTAGCTTTTCATGATCATCACCAGTAACCGCCACAAAAGGTAGTTTACATGACATCGCAGATACTACCGAACCACCCCATCCACATTGAAGAGCCCCACAGACCGCATCTAGAACAGTCTTGCCACGCCAGGGCAAGAGCTGCTTATTACATCCCATGCGTTTGGCTTGTCCTCCTACGAGGAGGACAATGCCAATATGCAAAGGACGACGGTCTATGGGGTCTCTCATTGTACTGAAAGTGGTATTACAATTTGCTTTCACATTAGTCATGAGTACCTACCGACATTGAATGATGCGACGGATTTCGCAACTTGCTTTATATCCATCAGCTAAGATGATAGCAGAAATATCGCTATCCACAATATGATCAATAAAATCATCGATGATGCGATGTTGCACTGTTTCATAACCAGTACAGAATAGGATCTTTTTCCCTTTGCTGTATTGGAATAAACCTTGCTTGTGTAATACAAGATCAGCCAACATACGCGGTGTTACAATAGCCCCCATATCGCGCTTTACGATATCTTGAACGAGCTCAATATTATGTACGTGTTCATCATCAAGGGGAGCCCCTAGCATTTGTAGGTTAACAAGACCAATCGTAGTCTTTGTAAGGGAGGGAATAACAGGTTCACTCGTCTTAGGCGCCTTGAGCCATTTTTCCTTCGCCCCATCTGCTTCTACCACAATTTGCCAGTTAGGATGTAACTTGGATAAACCATCGATAAGATCACAATCTAAGGAGTCTACTTTTGTTCCTGTAATTCCAGCGAACCACGCACCACAATAGCCATGTAAAAGTCGGTCAGTACAATACTCATCAGCTTCATTAATATTACGAGTATAAATCGGTTCATAATGAGCCACCTGAGATTCATAAAGTCGAGTCGTAGTCGTAACTACGATGGGCTGACCTTTCAGCCGTCCATATTCTACTAGTTTTGAAAGCACAGTCGTTTTACCGCCTGCCCCAACAAGGGCAACGATTCCCGGCTGAATCAATCGATTCCAATAGGATGTTTGTGATGTCATAGAACCAGGCCTCCTTAGAAAGTAAAAGAAACTAGAAATCTCTATACTTTATATTTCTCGTCCATAGCCATAAATACCTTCTCAGGTGTCATAGGTAATGTACGAATATCCGCACCAACTGCATTTTTAATGGCATGTTGGATAGCAGGGCACCCCGTATTGATGACAACCTCACCAATAGATTTAGCTCCGAAGCCACCTGTAGGCTCGTAAGATTCTACAAAGTCTGTATGTAATTCACCAATATCCTGACGGGTTGGGATTTTATAAGTCATAAGATTGTTTGTTTCCAAGCGACCATTGTTAGAATAGCGTACATCTTCATATAAAGCCATGCCGATAGCTTGTACCACACCACCCTCAACTTGAACGCGAGCCAATTTAGGGTTGATAACAGTACCGCAATCAACACAAGAATAGAAATGAAGAGGAATAACCTTACCTGTTTGTTTATCTACCTTTACCTCAGCAATAGATGCCATAAATGGAGGTGGAGACGTATGACTGCCCCATGTAGCGAAACCAGACAATTGCTCTGCATTAGCACCAACTAATAATTTTGGTGCCAATTGATGGATATCCATTGTTTTAGCACCATCTTTTGTGATAGCTACAACGCCGTCAAAGTCAACGTTTTTAACGTCGGTTTCAAAGAATTGAGCAAATTTAGCAATAATCTTGGTACGTAACTCTTCTGCAGCCATCTTAGCAGCAGTACCCGTTACATAAGTTGTACTAGATGCATAGGACCCTGGATCGAATGGTACGATATCTGTATCTGATTCTATAACAGTCATATATTCCATAGGACAACCTATTACTTCACAGGCCATTTGAGTCAATACGGTATTAGACCCCATGCCCATATCAGAAGACCCAGTATACAGTGTATAATTACCATCATCACCAAGGCGAATTTCAACAGATGCCACATCGATATTTGCGACACCAGAGCCTTGTAATGCTAAAGCCATGCCAAGTCCACCGCGATAGCGCTCATCGATATCCCAAGAATGAGGGCGTTCATCCCAACGAGCCATTTCTTTTACGCGATTTATTGTATCTTGGAACAGACCAGAGTCAAGATATTCATCTGGAGCGTATACCAAGCTTTGTTCACCTTGAGCAATCAAGTTCTTTTGACGCAATTCAGCAGGGTCAACGCCCATTTTATCCGCCAAATTATTAACAGCACACTCTAATGGCCATAACGCTTCTGTAGCACCATAACCACGGAATGCACCGCCTGGTGTATGGTTCATGTATACGCCTTCTGTACCGTAGTGGATAGCTGTCGCTTTATTGTATAAAGGAATGGACTTATGCTCACCAGCTGTAGTAGTAGTGAAACAGTGAGTTGCATGAGCACCTGCATCAGTAATAGAGTCCATATCAATTACTTTGATAATTCCATCTTTTGTAGCACCTACGCGGATTTTCCATTCACGAGCATGACGTGTAGTGGAGCAAGTTTGCGATTCTGTGCGATCATATAAAAGGTAACAAGGTTTCTTCAATGTCCATGCTACAAAGGCTGTCATAATTTCTGTACAAGCCGTTTGTTTAGAGCCGAAGCCACCGCCGATACGAGGTTTTAATACGCGAACTTTAGTAGCAGGAATGCCAAGAGCACGTGCGATGTGACGGCGAACATGGAATACGATTTGCGTAGAGGATACAATTACTACACGACCTAATGCATCTACATAACCAAAGCTTTGGAATGGTTCCATTGCCGTTTGGCGTGTAGCCTGGTCAAAATAAGTACCATCTACTACATAATCACATTTTGCAAGTTCTGCTTCAACATCACCTACGCGTTTGTGATAGGATACGCAAATATTACGTTTATAGTCTTGACCTACAGGAATATTGTTATGAATATCATCTTCAGGATGCACTACTGTTTCATGGTCAATAGCTGTATGCATATCAAGTACAGGTTTTTGTACTTCGTACTCAACCTTGATAAGCGGCATAGCCTTTAAAGCTGTAGCCTCATCTTTAGCTACTACGAGAGCCACTTCATCGCCTACATAGCGAACTACAGGGTCTAAAATAAGCGCATCATAAGCAGATGGCTCTGGATAGGTTTGACCAGCCAATGTAAAACGAGTATTAGGTACATCTTCATGTGTAAAGATAGCTTCTACACCGGGGATCAATTTAGCTTTAGATGTATCAATAGATTTAATGCGCGCCTGTGCATGAGGGCTACGAAGAACCTTAATAACGAGCGCATCTTTTGGAACAAAATCGCCTGTATAGGACGGCTTACCCGTCAAAATACCTTTAGAGTCAACTTTGTCATAAGCTTTACCAATGTGCTGTTTCATTATTATAGGCCTCCTTCTAAGAATTTACGAACCCCTCGAAGTTGTGATTCATAGCCAGTACAACGGCACAAGTTACCAATGAGGTACTCGCGGATTTCATCATCACTAGCCTTTGGATTTTTGCGTTTCAAATTGATAGCGCTCATCATCATACCAGTTGTACAGAAACCACATTGGTCCCCACCTTCACTAGCGATGCAAGCTGCTAGTAATTCAGCTTCTTCTTCTAAGCCTTCTAATGTAGTGATTTTATGACCTGGTCCACGGAATGTAGGATATGCACAAGATAATACGATTTCGTCGTCTACCCATACAGTACAAAGGCCACAGTTTGTTGTATCACAGCCACAACGTACGCTATAATAACCAAGATTACGCAATGTATCCAACAACATTTCGTCAGTTGGCACATTAACTGTTACATTTTTATTATTAATATTTAGTACGAGTTCCATTATTGTGCCACCTCCTTAGCTAAGCGTTGAACCATTGCTTTCACCATTTCCATGCGGTATTCTTTAGACGCATGGGAGTTAGATTGATAAACTAATTCTTCAGATGCCAATTGACCTGCTTCTTTTGCTGCAGCCAATCCTTTTTCTGAAAGCAAAGCACTTGCTTTTTCTGCTAATTGAGGCACGCCAGGTCTTGTACCGATGTACACTTCAACGCCTTTGTCATCACGGCGAAGAGCACCTGTCAACACTGGGAAATCGCCACGAGAGATGCGAAGTGCTTCCACAGCTACAGGCACATCTACTTTAGGAATGCGAATTTCCATGAGAATATCACGTTCTCTATACGTCATATAGTCTTGCATGGACATGCGACCACCTTTAAAGGTAACGATGTCTGCATGGACTGCCAACAATGCAGGAATAATATCGGAGAAGCCGAACCTACTAGCTACAGATCCGCCCATTGTAGCTGTATTACGGAATTGAACGCCAAGGATTTCCTTAACTCCTTTAACTACGGCACCACCGCAGAATTGTTGTAATGGCTCAAAACGTTCCACATCTCCTTGTGTCGCCATAGCGCCAATTACAAACTCGTTCTCCTCTTCACAAACATAACGCAAATCAAGGCTTGCCATATCGATCACTGATGGCCATGTGCGTCTACCTAAACGCAACCAGCAACCGCCAGCTAGCATTGGAGCAGTTTTGTTTTTTGTGGCTAATTCATAAGCCTCTTCCACCGTCTTCGGTTGTAATACTTTCATAAATGCTAACATAATCTGTCCTCTCAATGGTATACTAATACTAACAGAACTTAGATGATAACCATAAAAATGCAAGTATCATCGAACTACAAACCTAGAAGGAACTCATTAAAATCTATAGAAATTCCTCACGTTTCTTATACTTTTATTGTACCAATAATTCGCTATGAAATCTACGATGAAATATATAAATTTACAAGAAATCTGCAAAGAACTGAATATTTATGAGTTCGGTGTCGCTTCTTGGCCACTACCTGAGAATGCAAAATCCATTTTATACGAAAGTAACCCTTGTCCCTTTACGGCTGCCAATGTAGAGGAAAGACTATTAGGAACATCCCTTTTCACACCTAAAAGTGCTATTGTCTGTCTTTTCCCATACTATGTAGAGCATAAAGACCCTTCCAATTTATCCCGCTATACATGGGCCACAGATTACCATCTAGTCATCAATGAATATTTAAAAAAGCTTATTGAAAAATTACAAATAATAAATACAGACGCACAGTTTTCCATTCACTGTGACACCTCCCCTTTAGCCGATCGTTACATGGCTTACTTAGCAGGTCTCGGGTTTTACGGCAAAAATAATTGCTTCATCAGCCCTAAATGGGGTTCTTATGTGGTGATTGGAACGATTTTAACAACCTTAGAACTGGAACCTGATACTCCACTAACTCAATCCTGCATGGGATGTAATCGCTGCATTACTGCCTGTTTAGGTCAATGCTTAGGGCATGATGAGTTTAAATTCGATACCTGTAAAAGTTACTTAACCCAGAAAAAAGGAGAACTTACTTCAGAGGAGGAGCATATCATAGCTAAAACTCCCCTCGTATTTGGCTGTGACGTGTGCCAAGAAGTGTGCCCGCACAACAAAGATATTCCTACTACACCAATTCCAGAATTCCAATCAGTAGAACCGTACATTGATATAGATGAATTAGATTCACTAACAAACAAAGAATTCAAAGCTAAATACGGACATCGTGCCTTCTCATGGCGTGGCAAAAAAATACTAATGAGAAATCAAGAAATTATTGAATCTAAAAAGCTGTTATAATTTATAACAATTTATAATACCTTTCTAGTCTTTGACATCTTTTTAGCAAAAACTTATAATATAATGACAGAGATAGCTAGATGCCTAGGAACGTCCAGCTCATCCCTAAAACTTTATTCGAGATGTAAAATGGCTGTGACGTCCTCTAAGGTGTTATGGCTATTTTTCGTTTTTACGGCAAATAAGCACTACGAATGCCCCACAAGTGAATATTTTTACAGAATAAAAAGAGACGACCAAGGTCGTCTCTTTTTTAATTACTATTTGATTTCGTAATAGTTTAGCTCATCTAAGCTCTTACCAAGGGCTGGCATATAGGTTTCAAGGAACATATCTACCTCGGGCATGTTGAGAGCTTTTAGTTTTACTAATATGGAGTCATGTGCTTCTTTAAACTCGTCGTTTCCTGCCTTCAGTTCGTTCACACACTTCATATACGCTGAAATCGTGTCTGCTGCCTTTACGATAGGCCACTCTTCACTTTCTTCAGCATCTACAATGAAAGGCTTATATACCCCTTGTAAACGCTCTGGCAAAGTAGAGAGCATCTTTTCTTGTGCCAAGGATTCAACTTCACCATAAAGCTCACGTAATTTTGGATCAAAGTACTTAATAGGTGTTGGCATATCGCCTGTAAAGATTTCACTCACCTCATGGTACATGGCAATAACGGCTACTTTATTAATATCTACATTGCCACCGAAGTATTCGTTCTTCAGAGCTGCCAAGTTATGAGCTACCATAGCTACTTCAAGGCTATGCTCTTGAATATTTTCTGTTTCTGTATTGCGCATAAGACTCCATCGATTGATAAAGCGCATGCGTTTTAAAAAGGCAAAAAACGAACTCATATAACCCCCATTACAAATAGTTCCCCTAAATAACTCCACGAAGTTTAAAGCCATAATCAAGGAATTGTACAGCTTCTTCCCAACGATTATCATCATTAAGCATAACTACAATCATAGTATGACCATTACGCGTAGCAGATGCAATTAAACATTCCCCTGCAGCATTCGTAAAGCCTGTTTTCAAACCATTGGCACCAGGATATTTGTTGCGAATGAAGTGATTCGTTGTACGAATTGTTACAGGTGCACGATTTTGGTATGGCACCTTATAGTAATCATTAGCAACCTTATCGCGGAACATTTGGTATTTCATACCATACGCAGCAATCATCGCCAAGTCACGAGCCGTAGAGTGGTGCCCCATTTGAGTTAATCCATGTGGATTTAGGAACACACTATTCTTTGCACCTGCTTTAGTAGCAATACGAGTCATATCCTTACCAAATTTTTCTACAGAGCCACTTACATTTTCTGCTACTACAACGGCCGCATCATTACCACTGGCAACCATCATGCCTTCGATAACAGCTTCTAATGTGATTTGATCACCTACACGAACGCCTAAATTAGATTCTTCCATACTCGTTGCATAACTACTAATAGTAGCTAATTCATCAAGTTGAGTACCTTTAAGCTCTAGTGCCGTTAACAAGGTAACCATTTTTGTAGTACTTGCTGGGTGCATCCATTTATCAGGGTTTTTAGCAAATAAAATTTCCTTTGTGTCCGCATCAATGAGGACTACCGCCTCACCGACCGTAGATGGCGGCGCAATATATGCAGCATGAGAAACACTAGTACCGAAAATAATAGCGCCTATAAAGGCTATCATGAAAATAAGTCGTTTCCAAACTATACAAACATTAGTTGTTAAAGATATCATATATCTCACTTTCTGTATCACATATTAACTTTCAGGGTTATCATCAATGGCAACATTCGTTCCACTTGTTTTTTTCTTAGTTCCCTTAATTTCACCAGTAGAGTTATCTACATTTTGAAGATATACAACACGTTGAGGATATGGAATGTCGATACCATATTTATCGAACGCATCTTTTACATCAGACATAATTCCATATTGCACATCTAAGAAGTCTTTCGACTTAACGCGTGCATAGGCAGCAATGCGTACAGAGTTATCGCCAAATTCAGAAATACCAATTTCCATATTTTTAGGATTGAGTACACGTTTATCAGCAGCAAAAATATTTTTTAAGATTTTAATTGCTTCATGATGATTATTGTTATAACCAATATCAAAGACGAACGGGATAACCCTTTCGTGGGTATAAGCAATATTAGTTATGGCTTGGGAGGTAAGGATAGAGTTTGGTATATACACATTTTTTTGATCTTTAGTAGTGATAATAGTATACATAAATTGAATAGACTTAACACTACCTACAGTATCTCCAACTTGAATAACATGACCTGCTCTAAAAGGCTTAAATATAAGAATTAATAAGCCTGATGCCAAGTTAGATAAGTTGTTTTGTAAGGCCAAACCAATACCTAAACCAAAGGCACCAAAGGCAGCTACAAAGGATGTAGTAGGGACACCAATTTGATTTAAGCAAATCAATATTAGACCTACTAGCAATGCATAATTGATGATCTGCGTAATAAAGCTCATCGCAGCAGAGTCATAAGAGGCCTTAGTCATAATACGTACAGCAAAGGCTTTTACCCATTTAATAGCATAACGACCTACCCAAAATATAATAAGAGCTAATAATATATTGCCCGCTTGAGAAAAGAACCAATCTCGAAATTGAATCAATACATTCGCATCTTTAAACAATATTTCTGATGCAGAATAAAAAATATTGCCCATATTAAACCTCCAATAATAAAACTACATAAATGATTGAGCACATCTATTAATATGGTCATCATAAACATATATGCTATAATTTAATAAATATATTTTACACGATATAGTAAAGTTATTATATCGTTATATTACATATATAACAATCTAAATCTAGGGAGACTTACATGTTAAACAATCCATACGAAGCACCACAAGAGCTTGCTACCGGTGGTTATATAACCAAGGAGCTACACTCCGTTACAGTGCACTTTGACGATATTCACTATTCCCTTTCTAGCGGACAATTAAACGGTGGTTATCACCACACACTCGCCGTGCGCAACCAACAATTAACATATCAAATCGAAACAGAAAAAGATTTACCAGGTGGCTCGGTAGCCAACTATTTAGCACAAGAGTTCGAGCAAATCGATACGCCAGTCCATTTTAGTACAGCGCTTCTTACGTCTGCTACAATGACACTACACGCCTATGCTAAGGTCGAGGAGAAAGATACTATCGTAGAAACTATCGTTACTGCAGGCTATGAAAAAACAGCCCATCGTGCAGGCACAGGGTATTGCTATGAAGAACGGGACGGATCGTTTGTAACGCCTGGCACAATCAACATCCTCGTCTTTACAAATAAGGCCTTAACTGACAGCGCCATGGTGAAAGCTATGATGACCATTACAGAGGCTAAAACTGCAGCCCTCCAAGATTGGGGCGCTGAAAGTGTGAAACTCTATCCATTTATGAACGAGGATATTCCTGATGCGCTCACAAAAGAACGCAACACCACTGCTACTGGTACCTCTACAGATGGCGTCATTCTCACCATCGATACAAATGGTGACGTCTTAACCGACGCAGGCACCTTCTCCTTGTTTGGGGACACCTTAGCAAAAGCAGTTTATGTAGGCGTACAAAGAGCATTAGAAAATGCTATCGACGCGGAATAAATATATCACACGCTCTACAAACGATATATTATTGGATGAAACAATATATCATTGGATCCATTTCTCACTCAATATATCATTTAATATACTGCTTAGTAAGAAAAAAGATAATACTCAAATGAAAACCGCACATCCTAGGCGATCGGGATGTGCGGTTTATTGCATATAAAACTGTTATACACAATATAACAGTCGAAAATGAATATCAAATTAAATTTTGAGAGTCTATTTCAATTTCACTAAATAATTATATCAAGGCTAGTTATGGTAGACCATTTCTTCAACTATAAATAGCTACTTTAGATATTCATTTGTCTATTTATCAATCCATTAATATTTATAGAAGAATTGTTGTAACTTTTTAAGATTTTTAGTTTTTGTAAGACCTAACATTAATAGGATGCGAGCCTTTTGTGGACTCAAAGTGTCACTTACCAGATACCCTGCCAATGTATCTTGAGGAACCGCAGATACCATACCACTGCCCGTACGAGAAGCACGTACCGTTGGGAATTTCGTATTCTGAGTAATTTGGCGTACATTTTGTGGAATTGTGCCATGACCGAGACCAGTTAAAATCAAACCATCTGGATTTGTAGCAACCACACTCATAGGCACCATATCATCCATACCACCATAGCAAGTTAAAAGCACTACCCGTGGCAATTCTTTTAGATCCCTCACATCGAACTCAGAATCTTTAGTATGACAACGAGTGGAAGCTTTATAGTAATGAGCTATTCCATCTTGTACGATGCCAAGATGTCCTACTAAGGGACTATCAAAGGTCGCTACATTTGTCGTATTACATTTAGACACATCACGTGCACCATCAATATAACCATTTAAAACGACTACTACACCTTTGCCTGCAGTTTCAGGAGTTCTTGCCACTTGAATAGCTTGTAATAGGTTAATAGGACCATCTGCACTAATAGCACCGGCTGGTCTCATAGAACCAGTAACGACAATTGGCTTATCAGTATGTACAGTAAGATTAAGGAAATATGCTGTTTCCTCCATACTATCAGTACCATGAGTAATAACAACACCGCCAATATCATCTTGATCAACTAATTGTTGCACTAGCTTAGACAAGTCTAACCAGTGTTTTACAGTAATATCGGAGCTTTCAATATTACTAAACTGAATATATGTATATGGGCCATATGGTTCTGTGCCAGGTACAGAGGCTAAGATTTCATCGAGTCCAAGTACGCCTGCTGTGTAACCTGTCAAATCTGTATCAGAAGCACCTTGCCCTGCAATCGTTCCACCAGTACCTATCAAAGCGATTTTGTTCTCCATATTACCTCCACTATATAAATATAAAGCAATTAATGTTGTTAAATATTTGGATTAAAGGACGGCATCATTTCTAATTTATGTTTATTGATGCGGTTCAAACGATCAATACGTTCCTTCGTTGCTAAATCTTCAATTTCGCCAGTTCTAATATAGTGGTCCAACATAGCATAAGTAAAGCCTAGTTTATCTTCATCAGACTGACCACTAAGACCATCGCTAGGAATCTTATCTACTAAATATGCGGGAATATCTAAAAGCTTACCAATTTGACGCACCTCTTCTACAACGAGTCGTGCAAGAGGACTAAAATCACCTGCACTATCACCAAATTTTGTAGAATATCCAACGTAATCTTCCGATCCATTACAAGTATTAGCTACGCGAGCGCCGTTCGGCAAGTTTTGTCCCACTGCATAGAGTGTCGCCATTCGTAATCGAGGCGGCGTATTAATAGCTGCATCTCGAGACAAATCGTTTCTACCCGTTACAACGTCATAGCCTTCACCTTGAACAATAGCTTGCGTTAAGGCTTCGTAAGCAGCACCAATATTAACCGTTATATGAGGAATACCTAAATGCTCTACTACAGCCTTGGCATCGTCGATATCGGATTGAACACCGTTAGGCATGAGAACACCTACTACTCTATCTGCCCCTAAGGCTTCTTTGCAAAGAGCGGCTACAATAGTTGAGTCCTTACCGCCTGAGATACCAACAACGGCACTACAAGTGGGGCCATTTTGACTAAAGTAATCTCGAATCCATTGAATGAGGGCATCCTTTATAGCTTGTGGATTTTCTAACATAGGCCCTCCTATTTTTTCCGATAAATACGGTTCAATAAATCAAGTTTCAATTGATAATAGCTTGGACTCATATCAAGGTAATGACGATGAGGATTTTCAAAACGTTGTTCTTCAGGCCAAATTTCATTAGCCAATTGGTCTTTAACATATTGGCGAATTTCCTCAAGGGTTGGTAACTCTTTAATCAATTTACCGTCCTTGATGATGAGCTGTTTCATCTCTTTAAAAGTACAGTTTTCAAAGTATAATTCACGCCAAGGTTGCTCAGGGTTAATATAGCGATATGGCTCTTCTGTATCAGGTACCTCACGCAGCAAAGTCATTAAGTCTGCAATGGCACGACCTTTTTCATTGTATACGCGGTACACCTTTTTAAGACCTGGATTTGTAATTTTTTCAACGGCCTCAGAAATCTTAATACGAGGTTCCCATTTACCATCTTTCTCAATGCTTGCAATCTTATATACAGCGCCAAATACAGGATCACTCTTAGAGGTGATGAGTCTTTCACCTACCCCAAAGATATCGATAGGACCACCTTGAAGGAGGAGAGATTTTATCGTATATTCATCAAGGCTATTGGAAGCCATAATTTTACAATCTTCTAATCCTGCATCATCTAGCATGCGACGTGCTTTTTTAGCCAAATACGCAAGGTCGCCAGAGTCAAGACGAATACCTTTTAAGCGTTTACCCATAGGTTCTAATACATCTTTAGCAACCTGAATAGCATTTGGTACACCAGAATTTAATACATCATAAGTATCTACAAGGAATACAGCATTATCTGGATATACCTCAGCATAAGCCTTGAAAGCATCGTATTCAGAGCCGTAATACATAACCCAACTATGGGCCATAGTGCCGCTCACAGGAATACCAAATTGTTGTCCCGCTAACACCGTTGCAGTAGAGGCTACACCGCCAATATACGCAGCGCGCGCACCATATACGGCAGCATCCACATTATGAGCTCGACGAGCCCCAAAATCGGCTACCACTCGGCCATCTGCAGCACGAACAATACGGTTAGCTTTTGTAGCAATTAAGGATTGATGGTTCATCATAGTAAGCACTGCAGTTTCTACGATTTGTGCGTCTATGAGAGGTGCTACGATAGTAATAACCGGTTCATTAGGATAAATAATAGAGCCTTCAGGGAATGCGTACACATCACCTTTGAAGGAGAAATCTTTCAAATAGTCTAAAAATTCATCGCTAAAAATGCCTTGGTCGCGCAAATAAGCAATGTCACGTTCATCAAAATGTAAATTCAAAATGTACTCAACGATTTGCTCGAGACCACCAAAAATGGCGAAGCCACCCTTGTCTGGATTGCGTCTAAAGAAAACGTCAAATGCGACGCGATCCATTTCTTCTTGTTTCGTAAAGTAGCCGTGTGCCATGGTCATCTCATAAAAATCCATAAGCATACTGATATTGCGACTGTCATGTTGCATTAGTTCACCAACCTTCTAAAATCGAATGGATTTATTAAATCGTTAATCGTATATCCTCATTATACAATATAATTCCTATATAGCTAGTCTCTGCATTAGCTATGCTAATAATCATTCTTGTGATATAACTATATATATAAACTAATTATTTATATATTCCCTATGTATGTCTGTGAAAATCGTTACTATAAGAGGCTAAAACAAGCAATCTAAGTGAAGTAATCATTCACTTAAGCCCTTCTTGTATAGCACTTGTTATAAGGGCTTTTATTAGATAATACATATATGATTTACAAGAGAATGAAAGGTACCATTATGGAAACAATCGTTCAAGCAAAACGCGTATTAGAAATTTTTAAAGAAATGAGCCAAATTCCTCGCGAATCGGGCAATGAAAAAGGCATTAGTGATTACATCGTAAACTTTGCTAAAAACCTAGGTCTTGAAGCTCATCAAGACGAGATCTTAAATGTAGTTATCAAGAAGGCTGCATCCCCAGGCTACGAAAGCCGCCCAAGTATCATCATTCAAGGTCATATTGACATGGTATGTGTAAAAGATCATGCTTCTAACCATGACTTCTCTAAAGATCCAATTGCTAATATCATCGAAGGCGAATGGATGCGTGCTGATCACACCACTTTAGGTGCCGACAATGGTATGGGCGCTGCTATGATGCTCGCTATCCTCGAGGATGAAAACCAACAACATGGCCCTATGCAATTATTGTTCACCACTAATGAAGAAACAGGTATGGACGGTGCTTTTGCCCTTAAAGAAGGTCAAGTAACTGGTGATTACCTTATCAATCTTGATACAGAGGTTGAACATGATTTTACTGTTAGCTGCGCTGGCGGTTGCCACGTACATGTAAACATTCCATTGTTACGCGATAACAACCAACCAGGCTATGATGCGGGCTTGTCCATCACTGTAACTGGCCTTAAAGGTGGTCACTCTGGTATCGAAATCAACGAGCAGCGAGCAAACTCCAACCAAGTATTAACTCGCGTACTCTATGATATTCAACAACAATATCCTGTAAGCTTGGCATCTTTCGAAGGTGGCGTTAAGCATAATGCTATTCCATCTAAATCTGTAGCTGTTTTATCTGTACGCTCCGAAGATGTGGCAGCCATTAAAGCATTACTTGCATACCAAGAAAAACAATACCAACATGAATATGAAGTCGCAGACCCAGGCCTCAAATTCGTAGTGGAAGATGTAGCGACTCCAGAGGTAGTATACGCAGATGACACAACAGAAGCACTCATCACGTATATCTATCTTGCACAAGATGGGGTTCACTCTGTAAGTAAATCCATTCCAAACCTTGTAGAAACATCTAACAATATCGCTATTGTTCGTGAAAATGCACATACACTAGAAATAGTAATTTCTATCCGCAGCTCCAACAGCAATAGCCTTGAATTCTTGACTAAGAAAATGATGCTTCTTGCTAAAGCTCTTGGTGTATCTGCAGAGCGCACTGGCGGTTACCCTGCATGGGAATACGACAAAGGCTCTAAATTAGAAGAGCAAGCGATTTCCTTACATAACGAAATGTTTGAGACACCAGCCAATGTTAATGCTGTTCACGCTGGCCTTGAATGTGGTCTATTGAAAGGCATATTGCCAAATACACAAATGATCAGCTTTGGTCCTACAATCGTAAGCCCACATACGCCTACAGAACGCGTCCACTTACCATCTGTAGAGAATGTGTATGTATACCTCAAAGCATTGTTAGCAAAATTACAATAATATAGTCTCTCTCTATCCCTCCTATAGGGCATCCAGTTGAGCTCCCCTCACTGAATAATCTATAGGAGGGATTTTTTTATAAATTTGTCAAAATATGTAAATAAATATTTATCCAAATAGGAGTATGTTTTCATATATATTACATAAGGCATACACCTTTTACTTTCAAATAATTATGAATATCAACTACACTTGCCAGTATACTCATATAAAGTATATATCCCATAAATTTTAAAAAAGTCAGTTAATTCCTGATATATGCGTAATTTTATATATACCCCAGGGAGTATTTTCTGTGTTATCCTATGGGTGTATACTGTGTTTACATTACTCAGGAGGTGTATATGATTCCAATAGTTATCATATCCGGATTTCTCGGATCTGGGAAAACAACATTCCTACAACATATACTAAAAGAACATAAATCTACAGATAAAATTCTCATCATAGAAAATGATTTTGGCGAAACCAGCCTCGATGCGGTAAATCTCGCTAAATCAGGTGCTACCGTTCGCGAAGTTACATCTGGCTGCATTTGTTGTAGCTTACAAGGTAATTTTCAACAAGCATTGCTCAATATTCTCCAAAATTACGAAATTGATGTTATCTATATCGAGCCATCTGGTGTCAGCAAATTAAGTGAAATCATCCATACTTGTAAGGATGAAGAAATTGCAAAATCCGCCTATGTGCACGCTTCAATTACGACCGTTGATGCAATGCAGGCACCTATGTTTATCAAAAACTTTGGGCTCTTCTTTAAAGATCAAATTACCCATAGCGATGCGATCTTCTTGAGTCATACAGAGGATATTCAACAAACAAGTATTACAAAACGTATGATTCGTGACCTTGCACCTAATACGCCAATCCACGAAGAAGCATGGGATACCCTTTCCCTGCGGGACTACATCAAACGACTCTATCATTGTCACGACGACAACTGCTTGCATGATGAACATCTATTTATGAGTCATACCTTTAAAGATTTGCGCACTCTCAGCCTCGTACAATGGAAAACTATATTAGAAGGTATGCCAGATACAGTACTTCGTGCAAAAGGTATTGTACCAACTACAGAAGGACCTCACGAACTTCAGTATGGCACACATTACTGTTCCCTTACACCTACTGAGTCTACCGATTATAGTTTAGTCGTTATCGGCACAGATTTTAATGTACCAATGGTGCATAACGAAGTGTGTCAATCATGATACCTGTTTATATCGTTACAGGCTTCATTGGCTCTGGTAAAAGCACCTTCATTAACGAACAAATACAACACCGAAAAAAACTAGGTGGTACAGCACTTATTAGTGCCGAAGAAGGTAGTGTAGAGCTTATAAAAAAGCCGTTACAGCTCGATGCAGATACATTGAGTACTATCAGCCCTACGAATCCATCCTCTTACGACACTATAGCTAGTGAAATCGCAAACTATATAGAGCGAGTCAACCCCAAAGAAATTTGGATTGAGTGGAACGGCATGCTCGGCTTTCACCAATTGGAAACCTTGTTATATAGTGAAAAACTGAGCCATCTATTACAAATAGAAAAGGTCTTATATATTTGTACAGATCAATTTGTATCAACCATATTACCAGGTTTAGGAAATGATGTAGCAAGTCAATTGTATAGTGCAGACTGTATTATCACTGAAACGCCTACACATCACGCTTTATTGCGCACCTACAACGGCGAAGCAAAGATTGTTACACAGCCTAGCCCTGAAAAGGTAGAGCAATTATGTCGAAATTCAACATGGGGCCTAATCCCTAATCTATTAGTTATCGGTATTACCACGTATATACTATTAGTTACTGCCTTTCGACACGATATTCCTTATTCCATACACCACAGCTTTGCTATTATTACAGGCCTCGTTATCGAAGCAATTCCGTTCCTCCTACTAGGAACCGTGGGCTCAACGATCATTCGCTACTTCGTACCACAAAAAGTGTTATTAAAACTCTTGGGCGATCACTCTTGGAAAAGCTATGGTGCTGCTATGATTAGTGGTTTTGCATTACCCATCTGTGACTGTGCCATCATCCCACTATTTAAAGCACTTGTAGATAGAGGTATCCCTTTATCGGTAGCGCTTCTATTTATGCTGGCTAGTCCAATCATCAATCCCGTTACCATACTCTCTACGTGGTATGCATTTCCCGACAATCCTATGCTATCCCTGTGGCGTATTGTTTTAGGCCTAGGTGTGGCTTTATTAGTGGCTCTATCCTTCCGATTCTGTCCTTCATCCACAGCCATGATAAAAGCAAGAATGCCTCAGGGCCTGAGCTACGAAGAAATCGTCTTAGAGTCAGCCAAACCTAAGTATATCAATAAGAAGAGACTATTAATCCATATGGAAAAAGAGTTTTCCCAACTCTTATTCTATTTCTCCATGGCAGCTGGCGTATTATCTGTAGTCCAAGTATATGGCAAACCATGGCTACTTCAGGCAGGTTTTGCATTACCAGACTTCGCCGCCATTCCAATCTTATTAGTATTAGCCTTCTTCTTCTCTATTTGTTCTACATCGGATGCTATCATCGGCAAGTCCTTAAGCACCCTATTCCCTATTAGCTCTGTTATGGGCTTCCTCATTTTAGGGCCTATGTTAGACATCAAAAATGTGTATATATTAAAACAATATATGCCTACTGCATTTATTGTGCGACTAAGCATAACCATTGCCGTTATGTCCTATCTAGCGGCTCTAGTATATCAATTTCTTTTAAGCTAATGATTACAAAAGGAGATGATTTCATGACATTAAGACTAAAAGATCGCTTTTCCATCGTGAAAGGCTTGCTGTACCTCACATTAGGTATTTGTTGTGTGTACCTCATCGTGACAGGTCGTTATTTAAACTATATCGCACCGCGTTACGAGCTTTTACTCGGAATTAGTAGCGTGGCCCTCATCTTAGGTGGTCTAGCGACGATTATTTGGGCTCCATCAAGATATTACAAACATAATTGGAAATCTGTAGTTCCTATTATTATCCCGATTGTATTGCTCATCGTTCCACCGGTACTCGTTCCATCTACAGGTGTTCACGGTGCCGTTCGTGTAAATGATGATACGAATAACTTTGACTTTACAAATGACGCTATTGGCGAAGTAATTACGGTTAATAGTGAAAGCAAACAACCTGGTATTTCCAAAGACAAAAAAGAAATCGTTTTAAACTCCGACAATTTCTATCAAACCATTGTAAAAGTCGGATCTAATGCAGAGCAATATAAAGATTACACTGTATATATGACAGGCTATGTAAATCGCGAAGATAATACATTAAAGCCTAACGAATTTACTATTTCTCGCATGGCTATGGCTTGCTGTATCGCTGACGTTGCCCCTATCGGCATGACTGCATTTAAAGCAGATGGAGATAGCTTACAAAATGAACAATGGGTATCTATCGAAGGTAAAGTTTCTACTCGAGATTTCCACGGTCGTCAACAACCATATGTAGAAATCACAAAAATCAAATCAGCAGAACCAATTTTAGGTTATGTCTACCCATAAAACAAAATTACACAAATAAAAACGAGGCTATACGCCTCGTTTTTATTAAGAATGATTACGTTCTATACAAATGTCTTAAAGTCTATATTATTAACTAAATTTAGAGACACATACTGTATGCTAATAATCATATCTATTTAATTAGAATATCTGTACAATTAAGATATTATCATCAACGCATTGCATTAGTGATGTAGTTCTTTGATGATTCTTTTACCTAAAGATGCTGCTACAGCACAAAGGAAAATATCTGGACCTACGGGAATCAAGAAGCATGTAATAATAACAGCTTCAACACCAATTGGTTTGCCTAAGTACAAGTTCATAATGAAATATAAGTAGACCATACCAAGGCCATATACAATTAATAGATTTAATATGGAACCCACTAATAATCGTTTGAAGGATAAGGTATCCATCGATTCAGCAATTCGACCTACAACATAAGCGCCAACCATAAAGCCAATCAAATAGCCAAAGGTAGGTTGCAAAATATAACCAGGACCGCCGCCAGAGGTAAAAATAGGTACCCCTATCAGGCCCAGTACAATATAAATGCCCACGCTAGCAGCGCCTAAACGACTACCTAATACAATGCCCGCCAATGTGGTAAATAAGATCTGCAATGTAAACGGACAGTTAGGTAATGGCACCCGTATGAAAGCACCTACGGCAATCAAAGCCACAAATAGTGCAGTCATTGTTAACTGACGGGTGGTAATGCGAGTTTGTTTCGATACGGTAGAACTCATGGTATACCTCCATTAATAAGACAATAACAAACTACTACTTACCTAAATTAAAGCACTTGTATTTTTAATTGTCAACTATAACGATTGACTTTTAGTTAACTATGTAGTCTAATACTATATATAACTATAAATACTATATTTTCAATCTTTTTATCTTTTTGACTATACCTTATAGTTATTATCAACAGTTCATAATAACTAAAAGATATACTCATCTTCATGCAAAAAGACATTGATTTCATCTTATATTCATATAACAAGATTAAATTATACGTAAGTAGATTGAGTAAAATCTACTTTCACAAAATCGTAAAAAACGAAAAATGATATTTTGGTATCAGGAGGCATTAATTATGAAAAATGTTAAGAAAGTATCCAAAGTTTTATGTGCATTCGGCGTTAGTACAGTATTATTAGCAGGTGTAGTTGGCGCAGCTAGCAACCATGCTTACAACAACCATAGCAACTGGAACGGTGTTGGTAGCGTAGCTCCATCCGCTCAAGCTAACTATTCTGTTGATTACATGGGCGCTGTTACAGTATTCCAACAACAATTCCCTGGCGCATCTGTTAAATCTATTTCCTACGACGCTAAACACAACCCTTACTATGAAGTAGAAGGTTACTACAACAACCGTGAAGTAGAAATTAAAGTAGACGAAGCAACTGGTCAAATCGTTGGTAAAGAAGTTAAAGGCTACACTAAAGGCAATAAAGCTATCAACGTTCAAAACATCATCATCCCTGAAGTAGCTGAAACAAAAGCTATGGAAAAAGTTGGTTCTGACTTCCAAACTGTAGAATGGACTGTTGAACGTGAAAACGGTCGTGCTGTATACGAATTCGATATGACAACTGGCGGCGGCAAAAAAGCTGAAGTAAAAGTTGACGGCATGAACGGTAAAGTGTTAAGCGCTAAAGTTAAAAACACAAAATACTAAGATTTCAAACTCATCAAGTGAACCCTATCCTAACCCACTTAGATGACATACTACACATATAACACACATACTATACACACAGTATCCACTGGATACGCTCTCTAACACAAACTAACACACAAACTCAAAGAGCCCGTAGGACTCACTACGGACTCCCTAACTCCTATCTCACACAATAGGAAATGGTCTGTGTTCACACACCACAGACCGAACGTTACACACACTATACTCCCTTTAAAAGACCTTGGATCGTTGAATCCAAGGTCTTTTTTATATATAGATATTATCCTCTATCCTCAACATGTTACACACTCTATATGAACCCCCTTCATATGCAAGATAATTTATTTTGTAATACATATAGTTGTTACAACACAAAAAGACCTCCCACGCAGGGAGGTCTTTTGTATAAGTTTTTATAGGTTTGATAGTTCTTTGTTCTATTTCTTAAGCGAGGTCTAGCTTAAGGATGTCATTTGTGTGTTCTGAAAGATAGTTCTATAGTTTTCCCAATGAGATTGGAGAGATTATGCTTTATCTAATGCTTGTGCCAAGTCTTCGATGATGTCATCTACATTTTCAAGACCGATGGACAAACGAATCATATCTGGTGTTACGCCAGCAGATTTTTGTTGTTCTTCGTTAAGTTGTGCATGTGTTGTGGATGCAGGATGGATAACAAGAGATTTAGCATCTGCTACATTGGCAAGGTTGGAGAAGATTTCCAAGGAGTCAACAAGTTTAATACCTGCTTCTTTACCACCTTTTACACCGAATGTGAATACTGCACCAACACCTTTAGGGAAGTATTTATCAGCTAATGCTTTGTATTTGCTGTCTTCTAATTCTGGATAGCTTACCCATGCTACTTTAGGATGTTTGCTCAAGAAATCTACTACTTTACGAGCATTTTCTACGTGACGTTCTACGCGCAAGGACAATGTTTCAATACCTTGCAAGATTTGCCATGCTGCAAGTGGAGTAATGCATGCACCAGTATCGCGAAGTAATTGAGCACGAATTTTTACAGTGAATGGGATTGGCAAATCACCAAATACTAAACCATTGTAGTGTTCGTCACCTTCGGAGAAGCCAGGGTATTTACCAGAACCTTTATAGTCGAATTTACCAGATTCTACAACTACGCCAGCCAATGTTGTACCGTGACCACCAAGGTATTTAGTAGCAGAGTGTACAACTACGTCAGCACCATGTTCTAATGGACGGAATAAGTATGGAGATGCAAATGTGTTATCTACGATCAAGATGATATTGTGCTTATGTGCAATATCAGCTATAGCTTGTACATCGATAAGATTAATACCAGGGTTACCAATAGATTCGATATAAACGGCTTTAGTCTTTTCATCGATAGCTGCTTCAAATTCTTCCAAATGATCCGGATTTACGAATTTAGTTTGAATCCCCAAGCGAGGCAATGTAGCAGTAAACAAATTATAAGTACCACCATACAATGTGGATGCAGCAACAATATTATCACCAGCATCTGCTACATTTAAAATAGAGTACGTAACCGCTGCAGAACCAGATGCTACTGCAATACCAGCAGCACCGCCTTCAAGTTCTGCCACTCGAGCATCTAATACATCTGTAGTAGGATTGCCAAGGCGAGAGTAAATACCACCAGGATTAGTCAATGCAAAACGACCTGCGGCTTCCTCAGCATCTTTAAATACGAAAGATGTAGTTTGATAAATCGGTACTGCACGAGAACCTGTTGGATCCACCGTATGACCAGCATGTAATTGTAATGTTTCAAATCTGTATTGTTTACTCATTATAATAACTCCTTTATATTAACTATATTTTAAGTTCGTTCTTTATGCCTAGTATATTACTATGCTTTAAAAGTTATGTCTACTATTTTTTATATTCTTTTCTCCATAACTTTAAACTATGGTGGACAAAGGAGGATAAAAGCTTTTACCAAAACCGCTAAAGCGAACTAAGTCATTTATGAGAAATAAAATCCCCTAATTACTTCCAAAGAACTAGCTCCCTTGAGAGATGTTAGAAGTAATTAGGGGTACATAGTACTATCAATAGATTAGAAATAAGTACTTACATTTAGATGTAAGCGCCTAAATTTTTATCCCGTTCAAATTTCATTTTTTGGATTTGTTCAATAATATACGGTGTTTCTTGGTATACATAGTAGTTTAACCAGTTTGTAAATAAAAGTGTACTTACAGAGCGCCAGCGCACGATGGGACGTTGTTTCGGATCATTATCTGGGAAGTAGTTTTCAGGAACTGCAATATCCATACCTTTTTTGATATCCCGCACGTACTCACGGTTAAGTGTGTCCCAATCGTATTCGGCATGACCAAATACAAAGATATGTTTATTATCTAAGCTACGAACGATAGCAGCACCTGTTGGTTCAGACCCAGCCAAAAGTTCCAAGTCACGATTTTCCTTAATTTGTTGCAACGAAACTGTGGTGTGACGAGAATGTGGCATCCAAAACTTTTCATCAAATCCACGCATGAGTACTGGTCGATCATTATAAATATCATGTTCGTAAACACCGAATAATTTCTCATCCATAATAGATTTGTTAATACCAAAGTGATGATATAAACCAGCTTGAGCTCCCCAACATATATAGAAGGTCGAATATACATGTTCTTCGCCCCAGTTCATGATTTCTACGAGTTCAGACCAATAGTCTACCTCTTCAAAAGGCATTAACTCTACAGGAGCACCGGTAATAATCATACCATCAAAGAACTGGTCTTTTACCTCATCAAAGGTGCGGTAGAAGGTTTCTAAATATTGTTCATCTGTATTTTTAGCCTTACGAGATGCAGTATGTAACAATGTTAAATTAACTTGCAATGGGCTATTACTGAGAGCACGCAAAATTTGTGTCTCCGTCACTTCTTTAGTAGGCATCAAATTGACTAGCAAAATTTGCAAAGGTCGGATCTGTTGATTCTCCGCCCGTTCAGTATCCATAACGAAAATATTCTCTTGAGCTAATTTCGTAATGGCCGGTAAATTTTTTATTACTTTAATAGGCATATTGTCACCTCTATATATTCTACAATTTGATAACCTAATCTAAACAATTTAAATAAGCTAATTAAAAGCCTCTAGCCTCGTAGGCACGGCGCCAAGCTTCAAGGCCTTCTTCCAATGTTTTACGAGGACACGCTACATTGATACGTTCAAAGTCTTCCCCATCAACGCCAAACATGGAACCAGTATCAAGCCACAATTTAGCTTCATTGATAATCCATTCATCACGCTCTTTTGGGGTTAATGGCAACTTGGAGCAATCTAGCCACATGAGATACGTCCCTTCTGGACGATATACATGAATTTTCGGCATATAGTTTGCTACATAGTCGATGGTGAATTGAATATTATCTTGAATATATTCTTTTAACTCATCGAGCCAAGGGGCACCCACTTTGTAGGCCCCTTCACAACCAACGATGCCCATTGTATTTAACTGGCTATAACCAGCACGGTCGATTTCTTTAATAAAACGACGACGTAAGGAATCATTAGGAATGAAAATATTACTTACTTGTAAGCCGGCGATGTTGAAAGTCTTGCTCGGTGCAGTACATACGATGCAATGCTCTGCATAGCTTTCACCAAGGTCGGCAAAAACCTTATGAGTATGCCCTTTCCAAACAAAGTCAGCATGAATTTCATCGCTTACGATGAGTACATTATGTTTAATACAAATATCGCCAAGTCGTTTTAACTCATCCTCAGTCCACACGCGGCCTACTGGATTGTGGGGATTACATAATAGGAATAATGTAACATTTTCCTCAACGATAGCCCGTTCAATGCCCTCAAAATCAATGGTGTACTTATCTTCACCTTTGATTAATGGCACATTGATGAGACGACGGTCATTATCGTCGATAACCATACTAAATGGATAATACACCGGTTGATTGATGAGCACCCCTTCACCTTCCTTGGTGAAAGCGCGAACAGCCATGGCCAAAGCAAAGACGATACCTGGTGTTTTAACGAGCCATTTTCGGTCTGGCGTCCAGTTAAAGCGCGTAGTAAACCAATTTTGTAGCACTTCAAAGTATTCGTCATCGGATTCGGTATAACCAAATACACCATGGTTCACGCGGTCCAATAAGATTTGTTTCAATTCAGGTGGAATTTCAAAATCCATGTCTGCCACCCAGAATGGCAACACATCGGCTGGTTTACCGCGTTTGACAGCAAAATCGTATTTCAAGGATTTTGTGTGAGTTCTATCTAAAATTTGATCAAAATTATATTGTCCCATAGGAACTCCTTTATTTATTGAAAGCTTGTTCCAAGTCCGCAATCAAGTCATCAGTATCTTCAATACCTACAGATAGACGCAATAAGCGACGTGTAATACCTTTGCGCTCAGCATCTTCTGGTTTTAAATCTGGATGTGTTTGCGTTACAGGGTAGGTCAACAAGGACTCTGTACCACCAAGACTTTCAGCAAATTGAATTAGCTCAATGCCTTCTAATACTGTTTTAGCCGTTTCTTCGCTATCTACTTCAAAAGATAACATGCCACCAAAACCAGTCGTTTGGGCTTTATTAATTTCATAGCCTGGATGTTCAGGAAGACCTGGGAACAATACTTTAGTAACCTTAGGTTGTGTTTTGAGCCATTCAGCAAGAGCAATGGCATTCTTTTGATGTTGCTCCATACGAAGGGCCAATGTTTTGACGCCGCGAATTACGAGCCAGCTATCCATTGCAGATAAGCAAGCACCTACGGTTTTGTAAGTTAGACACAATTTCGCAGCCAACTCATCGTCTTTCACAATAGTGAAACCAGAAATTACATCGTGATGACCACCGATGAATTTTGTACCACTATGAACGACAATATCTGCCCCCAACGTTAAAGGTTTTTGGAAATATGGGCTCAAGAATGTATTGTCGATGATTACAAGCGCATTACGCTCATGAGCCAACGCGCAGAGAGCGCGAATATCGGTAATCTCCATCATAGGATTTGTTGGTGTTTCAATATAAACAGCCTTTGTATTCGGTTTGAAAGCAGCTTTCACCGCATCAAGATCAGATGTACCTACATAGGTAAACTCGATGCCATTTTGTTCGTAAATATTTGTGAACATACGGATAGAGCCACCATATAAATCATCGCCTAAAATGATATGGTCTCCAGGGGAAAATAGATGGAATACGGCATCCACTGCGGCCATACCAGAAGAGAATGCTAATGCATCCGTACCTTCTTCAAGGCCTGCTATCAATTGTTCCAAGCGGTCGCGCGTCGGATTAGACTCACGCGTATATTGGTAACCTGTCGTATCACCCAACTGTGGATGAGAAAATGTACTAGACATATAAATTGCAGGGGAAATTGCACCAGTACTATCTGGCTTGCCACTGCCGTGAACACATTTTGTATTAAATTTCATTCCAATCAACTCCTCATATTTGTATACAATATGTTAATTGTAAAGTAGACAATGATTAAGGTCAATAAAAATGGGCACTCATACTATATGAGTGCCCTTAAAAAGTCATATCTATTTTGAATGGCTTGTCATAACTATAAGTTAAGTTAGACTAATTTTTAGTGCGTTTTGTAATAAGTAGAGCCAAAATAATACCTAAAGAAGATGTTACCAATTGAGGCCAACTAGATACAAATAACATAGTGTTTACAATCTTTGGTGGGAATTGGAACAGTGAAAAGAACAAAGAATAACCACCAAAAAGAACACCCGCTTTTACCAAGGCCGCCACGACAATAAGTAAAGCCTTTGGTTTATGTTGCAACCAATGGGCTACGAATACATAGGCTGTCGTGCCAAGGGCGGTAATCAAAATAAACGGTGGCAACGGCAACATGCCTTGTAAATGTGCTACTACTGGTGCAATCCAAGCAATAACAAGACCATTCTTCCATCCATAGCGCCATGTGGCGAGTACAAAGGTTGCAGATGTAATAGAACCGATGAGGAACATACTCACCTGGTTAGGAATAAATGGGAAAATGAGACGCAAGCTTTGCGCCAATAAGGCTACGGCCAACAATAGACCTGTGCCCGTAATAGACTTTGTGGACATAAGAACCTCCTACTATATGATATAGATTTTACAAGAGGTACCTACCTCATATTTCAAATTAAGCCTCTACAAAATATAGACGCGCCCGATCATATACCCAATTATATACATATGTATAACCTAAAATAGCTAATGTCATAGATATATCCGTCATAAAAGCCATCCAAAAGGTCATCTGCATCATGTACATAATAATTGGCACCGTTGCAATCATAAATAAGCCTTCAAATAACACAGCATGAACCGTACGAATGATTGGGCCTCGCGCTAATCGATCACCTGGTACTAGTTTATCAAAAATCCAGTTAAACACAAAATTCCAAACCATAGCTAGTAAGGAAAAAATAACCATTAATACAAAAGGCTGCCCCTCATGCGGAACAAACTGCATTACCAAACAACCAATTAAAATACAACCAAGCTCATATAAAACTGACTGTACAACTCGCTCCGAAGTAGACATAATAATAAACACCTCCAGTAAAAACCCCAGACAAGTAATCTACCATCACACCACTATTATAGTAATTTTCTTGCATTTGTCGAGCTTTGTTAAATATTGCCATTTCAGGATAAAAAGAAGCCGCATTGTATCTACTAAGCGACTTGCTCTCTTGAAGTGAGCTATGCCATTTTAAGATAGAAGAAGCCGCCATATGTCTATCCAGCGACTAACCCTCTTGAAGTGAGCTATGCCATTTTCGGATATAAGGAAAGCCCCTCGTAGCGTTCTGTAAGCTCGACTTGCAAGGGATGGAGAGCGAGCAGAATGCTACGAGGGGCTCTATTTAATTATCCTAAAAGTGGCATTACGAACTGAATCCATGGAATCCCCACCACGATAAAGATCGCGAGGTAGATAATCCCAAAGATAG
>OBWG01000305.1_pt1 | contig 42390 bp, 61 predicted proteins | sample 1495221 | NCBI WGS metagenome assembly OBWG01 (sample SAMEA2580053, study PRJEB22360) | human gut metagenome | reverse complement strand
CGTCATTCTTACCAAAGGATAAACACTCTGAAAAACCGGAAAAACTAATAGTTTTTTCGGTTTTTCAGAGTACTTATCCACACAGCAGCTTATAGCTGTGAAGTACTCTTGATTGAATGAATGGGATGAGACCCGGCCGTGGATAACTTCCGCCGTGTCTGCAGTAGTAGATACAAAAAGATTTTTTATTTTCTCCGTTTTGCACAACTTTTTACAGAAGATCACTGGGCTGCACTTCCTGGATTGGATGTCTGGACACGATCTCCAAGCCCTGCATCAGTGCCTGGTATTGTTTCAGTGTGATCTCCAGTGCTTCTTCTTTTGTACGGGGCCAGCTGAAACTGCCAAGCTCCAGCCTTTTGTAAAGGAGAAGGAATCTGTCTCCTTCCCATATGAGCCCCTTGATGCGGTCACTGCGTCTTCCGCAAAACAGGAAGAGGATATCCTTTTCATAGGGCTCCAGCTGGAAGTTGAATTTCACAATGGATGCCAACCCATCGATCCCGCGCCGCAGATCTGTATAACCGGCAGCAATGTAAACCTTCCGGAAGCCGGATGCGTTATTCAGCATGAAGAATCCCTCCTACCCGGGAGATCAATTCTGATGAGGCTGAATTTGAGATTTCCAGAACAAGGTTCCCTTTCCGGATCACCAGATCCGGATGGAAAACGGGTGACGAGTCTGGTGGCACAGCAGGGAGTTTGATTTCGGCGAAAGATACCGTTCTCTGAACAGCAGACAACGGTTCTGTCTCTGCAACTGCAGGTAATGGTGGATTCTGAGATGCTTCATAGGCTTCCCTGCGCAGGATGCGCTGCCAGTAAAAAAACTGCTTCACAGAAATCCCGTTTGCCCGACACCAGGCGGTTTTCGACATCCCGCTGTTCATACATTCATTTAAGATTCTGGCCCAGTGCTCTTCACGGACCTGAGTGTAATTTTATCCATGGCACTAACTCCTTAAAAACTTGTAGTTTTCTGGAGTTATTATCTCATGGAACCAGGTAACTAGCACGGTACTAGTGATTTACCGTGTACAAAAAACCGCCCAAATGGACGGTGTTGTGGACAAATACAGTCAAGATTCCGATTTCAGCTTCTTCTGGCAGCAACCAGGCAGTTTTTCTGACCACGGGAGGAGTTCATCCAAATACGAAGGATCCTCGAACTCTCCGTGCTTGGGCAGCTCCTCCAACAGATATTTGAAATACTCGTATGGCTTCAGGTTATTCGCTTTGGCAGTTTCAGCTATGCTGTAGGCAATGGCACTGCTCTTTGCTCCGCCGCTCGTATCAATCAGATACCAATTCTTCCTGCCCAGAGTAAAGGGGCGAATACTTTGCTCCGCAGCATTGTTTGTCATCGGGACAGCACCATCTGTAAGAAATACCCGCAGAAACGATTCCTGATTGATGCAGTAGCTGATTGCCCTGCCAGTCTTCATTTTTGGCGCTACGTGACCCTGCTCGTATTTCAGATACGCAAAGAATGCGGCAACCAATGGGGCAACGTTTCTTTTTCGCTGTTCCAGACTCTCTTCGGGAGGCATATCCGCATAACCCTGCTCATACCGGAACATGGTCTGTATAATCTGGAACGCCTTATAGCAGATGGACTCCTGAACGGACCCTTTTTCCTTACCGGCAGACTTCACAACATCGGCAAAGTCCCTTCTGGCATGGGACCAGCATCCGGCAATCGTAAGGTCGTTCCGTTCCCTCGCGATTGAATGGTATACCTCATATCCGTCCGTCACGCAGATGCCACTGCAATCCTTTAGAAACTGTCTCGGATAATCCGCTTTGCGTCCTTTCTGGTATTCATAAAGGACAAAAGGATGTGCTTCCAGTGATCCGGTCCGGTACACCCACAATATAACTCCTGGATCTGGCAGGGCGACCATTCTTTCGTACTTCAACTGGTGTTTCATCTGCGTGGAGGACATGATAGTCATTGAGTTTTTCCCTGAGACGGTCATAAATCCTCTTCAGGTAACAGTCTGAACAGACATTCGCCCAGCGGCACATGGTCGGTTCCGGAAGGAAAACGTTACAGCGCTCGAACTCTTTTACCAGTCGCTGGATTGGCTGTGCATTGACATACTTGGCGTTGTAGATACCTGCGGCGAGGGAAGGCGTCACGATGCTGTTGCGCAGAAGATCAGCGGGACGCTCACCACGCACGAACGTCCTGCCGTCCGTGCTCACAAAGACCTCTACATGATGCTCGATTACCTCAAAGGAGGCGGGATGGAAAGCCAGTCTCTTATAAACTTCATCAGGGAGCTGCTTATATTTCCCATCTGGGAACGCTCTCTGGAGTTGTGCTTCGCAGACGGGATGGCTGACTGTGCTTACGGGCAGATCCTTCAGTTCTTCCCCGCGTTTTCCAATCACCTTTTTTCCGCGTTTATAAGCCTTCTAGTGGATTTCTTCGAAGGTAGGTTCCAGGATATCCGGATTCAAATCAACCGTCATCTCGGTTTCGTTAAACATGAAACCAAGCTGGAAGTGACCCTCCGCTTCCGTCAGGCCCTTTTCGGAAGAACGACCAAACCGATGCTGGCGCAGATGAATGACCTCCTCCGTAAGGATATCAATACTCTGGCTGAGCTTCTCCACGGAGTCCTGAAGTCCCAGATACATCTTGATCAATGTTTGTTTGTCAAGGTTTGATAGTTCTTGTTCGTCCAGTCTTACCGCCATCGTCCAAGACTCCCCCTTCCTGAATTTCATTTAGGAAAGTATACCAGAAACGCTCGGGAAAAGCCACTGATTGATTTGGAAACATTTCCAATTTAGAATACTTGTGTGCAGTTGACCTTTTTTATGGTCGGACGTTCCAGGATCGTCATACCATCAAGAAGCCGCTGGAGTTCAGCCTGGCTGAGCTGCACAGCTTCCTGTTGACTGCGGGGCCATCGGAGACGGCCGGCTTCTATGCGCTTGTAAACAAGGCAGAACCCATCGCCTTCCCAGACCAGCCCTTTGAATCGGTCTGATCTGGTCCCGCAAAAAAGGAAGAGGACATTTTTCTGAAAAGGGTTAAGATTGAACTGTTCCTTTACAAGAGCGGCCAGACCATCGATTCCCTTGCGCAGATCACTTTTACCCGCATAGAGATAAATTGCTTCGAAACCATTCATCTTAGACAACATCGGTCATCACCGCCTTAAGAAAAGCGAGGATATTGTCTGGCGCATCACCGCTGACTTCAATGACGGTATCCGCACGACGGATTCGGAGAGCAACAGCGGAAGAAGGGTCCGCAGGGCAAAAGGGAACCCGCATGAATCCACCGGTATGTTCCATGGACGTCTGGCCTGCCGCAGCCAGCGCTGTATTGCGCAGCTGCCTGAGGCGATAGTAATACTGTGACTCACTGACATTGTTTGCTGCGCACCATTCTTCGATGGATAGGCCGCTGGCACTACGTTCTTGGACCATGGCTTTCCAACTAGCCATACGTACTTCGACGACCTCGTTCATAGAGAGTAGCATCCTTTGAGTTACTTGAAAAACTTCTAAAAGTTTTCAAAGTTTTTCAAGTAGATTCTTCTAGGAGCCTATTATCTCACAGACTGGGGCTCTAATCAGCCTACTCATTATGAATCACTTACAAGGCATCTATTTCTCACGCCCTGAAAAACACCCATTTCCAGGCCGCAAATTCACTCAATTTTCCCTCAAAAACCACTATATCTTGTGGTTTTATTCTTCATTTTTCTCCAAAACCACAATTTGTCATCTAAACTACCGTAGCTTAATGCCTATGCATCGAAAACTCATCCATAGGATACTTCTTCAGATTCTCCAGCACATGCCTCTCCTCGGCAGACCCAATCAGCTGTTCCCTGGCCTTCTTGGCCTCGGTCTCAGTTTTATGCCGGCTGGGACCTCCTACGCAGCCGCCTACACAGGCCATGCCTTCCACGAAATCTTCCGGAAGCTTTCCCACCTTCATGAGCAGCAATGCCTTCTTACACTCTGCGGCTCCGTTACAGCGGGCTACTTTGACATCTGTGTTTTCATCCATTTCCTTCAGGCATTCCAGTACGGCCTCTGTCACGCCGCCGCCGTTGCCAAAACGCTTTCCAAACACAGAGCTTTCCTGATAATCGTTCTCGGCCGGCTGAAGCTCTACTCCCTTGGCGCGCATCATGGCTCTTATCTCACCAAAGGTCATGGCATAATCTGCATTTCCCTTTACATTCAAATCCAGGCTCTCGCTCTTCTTGGCTATGCAGGGGCCAATAAATACAGTAACCGTATCCGGATCCCCACTCTTTATCATTCTGGACACTGCGCACATAGGCGACACCGTGGTGGACATATTCTCCAGTAACATTGGAAAATGCTGCTTAATCATGTTCACGAACGCGGGACAGCAGGAGGTAGTCATCTTCTTTCCCTCCTTATGGGCCTGGGCCCATTCTTCTGCCTCATAGGCAGCGGTCATGTCTCCGCCCAATCCCACTTCTATCATGTCCGCAAATCCCAGCTGCTTTAATGCAATTTTCCAGCTAGCCATAGTAATGTCAGGGCCGAACTGCCCCTCTGTGGCAGGCGCCACCATGGCAACCACCCGTTTTCCTGCCTTAATCAGGCGAATCACATCTACCATGAAGGTCTTGGACCCTATGGCTCCGAACGGACAGCTATGGATGCAGGCTCCGCACTGGATACATTTCTTCTCATCAATCACGCAGATGCCATACTCATCATAAGTGATGGCATCCACCGGACAAATTTTCTTACACGGACGCTCCAGATGGGCAATGGCGTTATAGGGACAGGCCTGTGAGCACTTGCCGCATTCCTTACATTTGCCGGGCTCGATATAGGCCCGCTCACGTCCCATGCTGATGGCTCCGAAATTACAGGAGTTCTGGCAGGCCTTTCCCATACATTTACGGCAGTTGTCAGTCACTATGTAGGATGCAATGGGACACTCTTCACAGGCAGCATTGATAACCTGGACCACATTGGATGTGTCCTTCCCGGTTGGACATTTTCCTTCTGCCAGGCGGACCCTCTGCCGGATAATTTCTCTTTCCTTATAAATACAGCAGCGGTAAGTCGCCTGAGGCCCTGGTATCATGGAATATGGAATCTGCTCCCGCTTCTCGTCCAGATTCCCTTCCCATGCAGCTTTAGCCACCTCGTAAAGTACATCATGTTTCAAACGCAGGATTGTCGCATCATTGGTTACCATCTTTTTCTCCTCCTTGTTACGGGCACTTGGAGACCGTCCTATGGTCTCCTGCGCATTACATATCATTGGCTTATCCCATATATGTCTGCTTCTATATCACAATTCGAGTTTGTTAAAATTATATCAATACTAGAAATCTACTATATTTACCCTGAAAAAGCAAGTATTAAATGACATACAACATTAGTAATATGTCACCACTACTGTCTTTCCCATCTCCTCAATCACATGCCTCAGCTGTTCCACCAGATTCTGGCGGATACCCAGGTCAAAGGGAAGTCCCGGATTCTGGTACGCACTGTTGATTGCCTTCCCTACATACAGGTGCACCTCCGTGCAGTCCTCTATGAGCACCTTGGCCACCATAGAACCCCCGTTGGGCTTATCCAATTCATGAAAAAATTCTTCGGATACAGTCTCATTTTTCACATACCTGCGAAGCAGCTGAAGTACCCGGTTAAGGGTAAGAACTCCCTCCGTAACCAAATCCACACCTTCCATGTATGCAATGGGAGGTATCTCCGGATCCACATAATCCAGTGATACATCCAGTTTCTTCCCCAGCACCCTGGACACGATAGTGGCGCTGGTTCCCCCGCATACAATGGTCCTGGCATTGGGATCATCCATAAAATCCTGGACCATACGAACGTCGTCTTCCGGATTCCTTGCAGGTCCGGTCATGAGGTGAACAGGCTTGCTGTCAATAATCCGCATGCACGCCACCGTAGTATCATCCCCTGGACGGAACTGATACAGCTCGTCACAGGCCCTGCTGATGCTGGCGGCCAGACGCATGGCCGACACGGTCAGAGGATACTGTCTCACTGCATAGTCCGCAATGTCCTGCCACAGCCATCCAAAGTTCAGCAGTTCACCCACCCCTGCATGGATGGTGCCGTCGCTCATGAGAATCAGGGCATCGCCTTTTTTGACCTTGAACCTGTATTCATTGATTTCCTTGCCCTGCATGACCCGTACATTTTTCGGAATCTGCATAAGCTTTCCGTCCCGGATAAATATGCATCCGGGATTATCATATTCCACCAGATACGCATCCCCGTTGTGGTATACCTGCAGTATGCTGAAGGTGGAATAAGCCACCTGCCTGACCTGACAGATGGGGAGAGTCTCACTGATGGTATCCACACACTCCTCCAGGGTAGCCCCATTAAGGAACATGGTTCCTAATATCTTAGAGGTCAGCGTGGACAGGATATTGGCCTTGACTCCGCTTCCCATACCGTCCGCCAGAATCATGATGTTGGAATCCTCGGTCTGCAAAAGCTCTACCTTGTCCCCGCACAGGATTTCGGTGTACTTGTTCAGGCTTTTATATGCAACATCCACTGTAATTCCCATTATTTACCTCCGTTGCCGCCTGGTTTCTTTAAATCCACATTGCTCAGATGGACATACCCGGACTTTCCCCTGCCCGGATTGGCGCTGCCTATATGGACATACCCCGTAGGCTTTTTCTGTTCACCGGCATTATCTGCCGGATTCCCGGCTCCTGATGCCGGCTCTGATGCCGGCCCGGTTCCTGATATCTGTCCGGCTTCCGCTCCGCCGGAGCCCCCGGCTGTCATGACACCCTTTAAGGGCACGGCTCCGCTTCCCAGCTGTACGCCAGGAATTTCCCGCTCTCTTTCTCCCCCGGCATACCCGGCATCGCTGCCATCCTCCAGCAAGGAGTGGCACAGCTTGGTCAGGGTGGTTTTTGTCTCGGCTGTTGTCTCTCCCAGCAGACCTGCTATCTCCTGAGCCACCATCATCTGTTTATGGATGACCTTCTGGGCCAGATCTATGGTTTCCAGCTTTCTCTCATATTCTTCCTGGGCCAGCTCCTCCTCACGGGTTATGTCTATGAAGGTGGCCAGGACTGCATTTTCTTTTTCTATGTACACAATGTTCTGCAGGGTGGAAAGATTATATTCCGGATAATTCACCCGCTTGCCGTGGATGTTCTGGTGTGTATCAAATACCCACTGGAAGTTCACTGGGTCGATAAGTTCATACAGATACATCTGCAATGCCTGGGAACGAGTCCTTCCAAAATATCTCTCGCCCACATCCGAGTACTCCATGATGCGCATGTCATCTCCCACAATCAGTACGATGTTGGGTGAAGTCTCCATCACCAGGTTGGCCATGGATTCCGCCTTTTCATGCATAAACGGGATACACATGCTTACCTCTGCCTTGTGCTGGAATACGGCAATGGCCTTTTCACGGCAGGTAGGGTAACCGCAGGCGCCGCAGTTCAGCTCATCCTCCGGCTTCAGTTTGTTGGTCATTCGCAGGATTTCCCGTATCTGTTCCTCCGTAGGCTGGGGGTCCCTGGGGGAATGGTCCTCGAACTGCTTCCTGAAATTCACATTTTCCCATACCGGCTCCATCTGCGTTTCCTCAGCCGGCTCCCTGCAGATGCTCTCCTCCATGTCCAGCTTAACCTTAAACCTGGATATAAACTCCTCATCTACCGTGGGGCCTTTGATGCAGCCGCCGGAACACATATTCATCTCTATAAAACAGCCCTTGATTTCTCCCCGGGACATACTCTTGCACAAATCAATACAATTGTCTTCCCCGTGGACATAGAACTTTCTGTATCCATCCCCCTTCTCCTCGGTAGCCAGCACGGAATTCACCACGCCGTTGGTCACAGGATACAGGCGGTTTACCTTTGGGTCAAATGCGGTAAATGGCCGGTCTTCACAGTCCCCGATTACGATGTCTTCTTCCTCCAGCCATTTGTTTATGTCATTAAAATTTAATACAGCATCAATATAGCCCTCATGCCTCAGGTCCATGGCTTCCTTCTTCTTGGCAATACACGGTCCAAGGAACACGACCTTCACATCACGTCCAAGTTCTTCCTTCAAAAGCTTTCCGTGAGCAATCATGGGAGACACAACCGGTGCCAGGTAGGGTATAAGCTGTGGATAGTAGATTTCCACCAGGTCATTAGCACTTGGGCAGCATGTGGTTATGATATTCTCCATCTTGTGCTCTGCCAGAAGCTTCGTATACTCAGCCGTCACAAAAGCAGCTCCCTCGGAAGTCTCTCTCACATCCTCGAATCCCAGGCGCAGCAGAGCCCCCCGCACCTGACCGATTGTCTTGTATTTTAATAAACCCATATAGGACGGTGCTATGGACACCACCACACGCATGCCTTCGCGCAAAAATCCGCGAACCATGTTCAGGTCGCTCTTAAGGGTTTTTGCTGACTGAGGACAGATCTTCAGACAGTGGCCGCACAGGATACACTTGTCCGGCATGATGACCGCCCGCTCATCCTTGACCTGGATGGCCTTTACCCCACAATAGCGGACGCATTTATAGCAGTGTTTGCACTTTGTGGCTTTGAAATCTATGATTTCCATGCCCATAATCAAAGTCTCCCCTTTATCTCATTTTCAAAAAATTCTTCTGTATCTTCCGGCTTCAGGGAATACAGCTCGCCCTCCACCGTCACGCACACTCCATGGTCACAATTTCCGGAACAGAACGCACCGTTTAAATCCACCTTATCAGACAGGCCGTTCTCATCCACCAGCTTCTGGAGCTTGCTGATAATCTCTCTGGATCCCTTTAAATGACAGGCGCTTCCAATACATATCGTTACTTTCATCCCTTATTCCTCCACTATCTGCGTGTATTATGGGCTCACCCCAAGCCATGGCTTCATTATCTCACATTGTGATATTTATATCAATAATATTTCTCAAATATTTTATAGAAAAGACAGGGCTGTTGTGCTATAGTTAATGATATTTACGAGAGGAGTTGAAGTACTATGAAAAAACATGTTTCTTTACTTTTAATAGCATTTATGGGTATCTCCCTGGTGCTGGGCGGATGCGGCAAGAGCACCTCAGGCACACCTGCCACAGAGGCTCGGACGGAAGCCCAGGCCGGGACACAGACGGAAGCCCAGGCCGACGCACAGACCGTAAACCAGAACGGTGAAAAAGCCTCCCAGGACCAGGCCTCAGAAAGCGCTTCCGGCGCAGTGTCCTCCTCTGAATCCGGTCCCGGCGATGAACTGAACACGGGTTTTGATGAAAACAAGCTGACCTGTCAGGCAGCCATCCGTGTAGGCTCTCTAAAAGGCCCAACCTCCATGGGACTTGTATCCCTGATGGACAAGGCTTCCAGGGGCGAGACCTCCAATGTTTATGAATTTATCATGGCCGGCAAGGCTGATGAACTGGTGGGTAAGATTGCAAACGGCGATCTGGATATCGCCCTGCTGCCTGCCAATGTTGCCAGTGTACTCTACGCCAAGACCCAGGGAAATATCACGGTCCTGGATATCAACACCCTGGGTGTCCTCTATGTGGTTGCCTCAGATGATTCCATTTCCTCCATGGCTGACTTAAAGGGACGCACCATTTATATGACAGGAAAGGGAACCACCCCTGAATACGTCGTGAATTACCTTTTAAAGGAAAATGGTCTTTCTACATCTGATGTGGACCTTCAGTTCAAATCCGAGGCCACAGAAGTGGCATCCCTGCTAAAACAGGATTCCAGCGCCATCGGAGTTCTGCCGCAGCCCTTTGCCACTGCTGCCTGCATCCAGAACCCTGACCTAAAAACAGTGCTGGATTTAACAGAACAGTGGAACATGCTGAACAAGGACACCGGAAGCATGCTGGTGACAGGAGTTACCCTGGTACGCAGCGATTTTCTCAGGGAAAACCGCTCCCCTGTTGCAGACTTCATAAGGGACCATGAGGCCTCCACCCTTTTTGCCACAGAACATGCGGAGGATGCATCCAGGCTGATTGCTGAGCAGGGTATTGTGGAGAAAGCCCCCATTGCCCAGAAAGCCCTTCCCTACTGTAATATTGTATGTCTGACCGGTCAGGAGATGAAGGACGCATTGAGCGGTTACCTCTCCACCTTACATGAACAGGACCCAAAATCCATCGGCGGACAGATGCCCGGAGATGATTTTTACTATATGCCCTAACCCCTGACTGCGGAGACATCCCTCATGAATCAACCTACAAATCACATCACACGAATACGTAAATATCTGGTTTGGCTGTTCTGGATTGCAGTATGGCAGACAGCCAATCTCCTGATACACAATAATATTATATTCGTAGGCCCTCTGGACATGGTAAAGGCCCTGGCAGAACAGGCGGTGGACCCGGCCTTCTGGGCCACCATCCTGAATTCCTTTGCCAGGATAAGTCTTGGATTCCTGGGGGCCTTTGCCCTAAGCATCCTCCTGGGAAGCCTGGCCTACCTCTTTCCCCTGGTAAAGGAGCTGCTGGACCCGGTCATGCTTCTGATTAAATCTGTTCCGGTTGCCTCCTTTGTTATCCTGGCACTGATATGGATTGGCTCCCGCAACCTGGCAGTATTCACCTCTTTTCTGGTGGTGGTGCCCATGGTCTATGTGAGCACTCTGTCCGGGCTGAAACACACGGATAAAAAACTGCTGGAAATGGCCCGGGTTTTCCGTATGCCCATGTGGAAGCGCATCCACTATATCTATGTGCCAGCCCTCCTTCCATACCTTGTAAACGGGTGCCGTACAGCTCTTGGTATGAGCTGGAAATCCGGCGTGGCCGCGGAAGTCATCGGCATACCGGAAGGTTCCATCGGAGAACAGCTGTACTACTCCAAACTGTATCTTGACACGGCCGGGCTATTTGCCTGGACCTTTGTCATCATAATAATCAGCGCATTGTTTGAACGTTTTTTTCTTTATCTGCTAAAGAAAATAAAGCATTAAGGAGCGTGTATGGAATGACCCTGGAATTGCAACATATATCCAAATCCTATGACGGGCTGCCCGTATTAAAGAACCTGAATCTTTCCTTTCAGCAGGGCCAATGTTATTGTCTCATGAGTCCATCCGGTTCAGGTAAAACTACTCTGCTGCGCATTCTCATGGGGTTGGAGCAAGCAGACCATGGCTTGATACTGGCAGACGGAACCCCCCAGGACATGAGTTCCCTGCCTGCTTCCGCTGTCTTTCAGGAGGACCGGCTCTGCGAATCCTTTTCTCCGATTGAAAATGTAGCCATGTGTGCCGGCCGGTCGCTCAAGGCTCCCCGTATTAAATGGGAATTGGCCCGCCTGCTTCCGGAGGAATGCCTGAACCGCCCTGTATCCACCTTAAGCGGCGGCATGAAACGCCGTGTGGCTGTCGCCCGTGCCCTTCTTATCCCCTCCCATATTCTTCTCATGGATGAACCTTTTACCGGCATGGATGACGAATTGAAACGCAATGTCATTTCATATATCAGGGAAAAACAAGACGGACGGCTTTTAATCCTCTCAACCCACCAGGAGGAGGATGTGGAACTCATTGGCGGAGAGCTGGTGAGATTGGAAAACTGTATGGACGTATGATATGTACGATATACATTAACCGAGCCAAAGAAAAGCGCTGCAGCCCATGGTTTTTCCCCTGGGCCTGCAGCGCCTTTCACATATAATTCTGAATACAATTCGTATAAACAGCCTGATTCAGTCACCTGCGCTGGTACGAAAGAATGAACTTACATCTGTCTCATCTGGTCCTGGCAGGATGGTGACTGCATATCGAAGGCAGGGTTGAACGCATAGAAATTCCTGCTGTCCAGCTTCTCCTGGGTGATACGCAGCAGTTCACCGAATCTCTGATAATGAACGACTTCCCTTTCCCTCAGGAATTTGATGGGTTCACAGACGTCATAATCCTTCACAACGCGCAGGATATTGTCATAGGTGCTCCTGGCTTTCTGCTCTGCAGCCATATCCTCATGAAGGTCCGTAATTACGTCTCCCTTGGACTGGAACTCACATGCATTAAAAGGAATTCCTCCTGCCGCCTGGGGCCAGATACCTGTGGTGTGATCGATATAGTAAGGTCCGAAGCCCTGCTCTACCAACTGGTCGGCAGTCAGTCCCTTTGTCAGCTGATGGATAATGGCAGCCACGATTTCCAGATGTGCAAGTTCCTCCGTACCGATATCGGTCAGGGTTCCCTTACACTCTTTATATGGCATGGCGTAGCGCTGGGAAAGATAACGCATGGAGGCGCCCATTTCGCCGTCCGGCCCACCGGATGTCAATAACATATGATTAAATTAAGCCCCTGGAATCATGGTTCCGGAGGCTTTTCTGGTTTTATTATAGCATGGATGGAAGGCAATGTCAGTATGTTTTTGGAAATCTATTTGAACCAGGCCCTATGGATGCCGGTCTGCACCAAAAGAATCATTCCCCATTTATTTTCCCGCATTTTATGATACCTTTTGTAACTTTTTGTTGTCCCCCTTCCCTTGATAGTCCTCCTCCTAATAGTTACTTTTATAATGTAATAAGTTTTAGGAGGGCTAACATGAAATACGAAAGAGAAACCAGTAACCTGCTTCGACGGCTTGGCGTCAATAATTCCTACATAGGATTTCGCTATACTATCTATGGTGTAATCCGCTCAGTTCATGAACCGGACCTGCTTTCCTATATATCAAAAGGATTATACGTAGAAATTGCGGTTCGGTATAAAACATCTGTGGGATGTGTAGAACGCAATATACGCACCATCATTAATACTATTTGGCTCCATGGAGACCGGAATCTTTTAAACCAGGTTTTCGGCTTTGAATTGGCACAAAAGCCGCGGAACGGCGCCTTTATTGATGCGCTGGCTCATTATGTTGTACGCCATTATTATGATTGAGGAAGTTAGGGCGCTATCGCAGCGCCCTTCGGTAATCTACCAATTAAACACATACCGACGATTTGCCATGTCGTATTCTTCTGCAATCCGGAGCACACCCCTGGCATCCGTAATCATGCACTTGCCCTCGTCGCTGCCCTTGACTGGACAAAGTAAAAATGCCTCACCGGCAGGGTCCACCTGGTAGCCGGTCAGCATGTAGCCCTCGGAATCGAACAGATACCAACCACAAGTGCCGTCCGTGGCCTCCCGGAGCCAGTACCAGCCATTGGCCGCATAGCTGCCGTCTGTAAACTGATACCACCAGCGCTGGCCGTCTGCGGCCGGCTGAAAGCCCTGGGTGTATGTCACTGGGACCGGGGTATAGTCGATGTCGCAGAGCTTGAGGGCCTTCTGCCAGGGTGTGGCGGTCACTCTGGACTTGATGGTGCCGTAGTTGATGCCCTTGGCCTCAATACACCAACCATCACCTATGTACACCCCGATATGGCCCGGCTTCCAGAGCGCCCAACCGACCATGGACTCGTCCAGATGGTCGATACCCACGCGCTCCACGGCTGTGTCGTGGTAGTTGTAGCTGCCGCGGATGCGCCCGGTGTACCAGCTGATGAGGCCGCTGCAGTCCGTGCAGCGCTGGCCTATGTACTTGGCTGCCTTGGCCTTGTAGGTGGATGTGTATGTGCCTGGGTTCTCCCGGGCGAGGCGGTCCAGGATGGCCTGGGTAAGGACCTCGCCCTTGGCGCCGTAGACGTAAGGGGTGCCCAGCTTGTCCTTGCAGTGCTGAATTAATCCTGTTGCTGTTTTACTCATAGTGTTTTCCTCCAATCAAAAAAATAAGGCCCAGGGGCATCCCTGAGCCATGAAAAGTTGTGACGTCACAAGTTGCGATATCGCAACAAATTACTCCATACCCGGTCCATGTTCCGGGTCCTGGTCAGAATTGTGCTTCGGGGCGTTGCTTGGCTTCCACTGTTCCTTACCGTCTGTAGGCTTCGGGTCGTGTGCCCTGGGGTCCTCCCTGCCTGTCCCTGGGCCGTAGGGTGCTTCATGGGCGCACTCCGTCAATGGACGCTTTTCGGTCATCGGATTGTTGTTTACATGGTCATTCAGCTGCTGCTCTGTCATTTTTACTTCTGGCATAATGTTGCCCTCCTTCTATGTAATGGTAAATGGTTACTACTGTTTAAGCTGCTTGACAGCCTGGTTAATCCCGGTCGCAGCCAATCCGGATACAATTCCAATGGCCACCGCGTTGATAACATCCTGGGCCGGGAAGTCCGGCATGGTATACATTCCTACCACTCCCAAGGCTGCCCCCACCACTCCGCATACTACCGGGATAACCTCATTCCTAAGTCTGGCGGATGCTTTGCAGACCATCCCGGCCAGATAGCATATCACTGTAATCCCTGCCACACTCGCTATTCCAAAATCCATATCCTACTCCTCTCTTTCTGCCGGCTCCTCCGGCATCTTCATAAGTTTGTCCTTAAGCTCTGTTGCCACATCATTGCCACCCAGGACATGGTATGCGTCATACATCCGCTTAACATTTTCTTTGCCATATATAGGGCAGTAACCCCTGTCCTGATAATGATTGTAGGCCTGTATGATACGGTCCCTCAAAAGTGCCTGCATACCATCGTGAAGTGCGGCATTTTTCCGGCTCTCCTCCTTCTGCCGTTTTGCCATCTGCCGGTAACATAAGCCTAAAAAGGTGGATATGGCCACAAACAGCCACTCCACCCAATGGACAACTATGTACTGTATTATCTCGCCCATGATGTCTCCTTACTCAGTAATCAGTTCTTCACACTCCAGGTCAACCAGTACCTGGCGAACCTGGTCCTTAATTTTATCCGGGACCTGTCCGAATGTTTTCCTCCCCTTCACAATCAGGGTCGCATAGATGACTGCCATGGTATCCACCTCCTTCCTCAATAATAAAAAGAGCAGCAGCCTAAGCATTGAGTACTGCCTCGACTTCCGCCCTTAACTTCTCCGGGACCTGTTCAATCGTCTTCTTGCCCTTGCGAATAAGGTCCGCATATACAATTACCATATAACTTGCCATTCCTTACACCTCCATTCCCTCGTAAATTTCTGTCAGGGCCAGCTGGGTATTGGTTACCTCTTCGGCCAGTGCCAGATTGGCCTCATACTGTTCTGTGAGTGCCAACTGTGCCTCTGTAAGCTGGTCACCCAGACTTACCACCTGTTCCTGCAGACGTCCAATATCTGACTCAGGCAGATACGCAAAGACCGGCTGTGGATTACCAGCATTGGTCACATCAATATGGTCCAGTCTCGCACCATCGGGAATATCTACCCACATGCACTGCAGGCCTTGTGGTACCCGTTCCTCGCCATACATAATAGTCCAAATACGGCCGGTGTCGTCATAGATTACTAATGCTTTCATGTTTCATCAATCCTTTCTTTGTGATATACTGTTTATCAATGATGGTTTCAAGTATAGGTATGTTTCCTATCTTGCGATACTATTGTTTATGGGAAGTCTATATTTGGGGTGGCCGGCAATGTCCGGAAGTATGGCGTGAAAAACAGTACCGTATCATCCTCAGGTACTGCAAGCATCTCTATCAGTGCTGGATATGACCCTGGAAGGTTAATGTATAAGGCGACAATACCAACAGGGTTTAATGTATCGTGCATTGCCTGGACAGATGGGGCCCTAGTGGGATTTTGGTCAGGCAATCCTGCCCACTGTGCTGGATGGAATTACCGATTTGATTTTAATATGGGTGGTGCTTGGCATGTAAATAGTACCAATGCTGTCTTACCATGTATTGAAAATGGTACTGTCTGGTACTGTGTTGCCGGATATTATTAATAGTAACCAAATACTTTAACTGTCATATTTCTTCCCCCGTTTATTGATCCCGCTGGGAGTCTTACCAAGCCGGAGTTTAAGGAATAGTATCCACCATTAAGCCAATATAAAAATTGGGTTCCATAACTACTTCTGTTGCTTCTTTCAGCATAAGCAAATCCCCACCCATCTCCTCCTCCATGAATAGGAGTGTAATCAGCGTGTTCACCTACAATTGATGCATAGAGAGGTGTGAAACCAATATTGCTAATACTCACATAATAAGCGTATATGGAGCAATCACCTCCCGTAAAATTGACTTTACTGGTAGATGATGTAAGGGTTTTAGTTATACTCGCATACTTCCGCACATTTCCGGAAACGCCAAAAATGCTCTTCCCATAAACAATATTATGGCTCTAAAAACAGGCTTCCCATAAACAATATTATTTGCATTTAGGTTCCCGTCCCCTTTAATGGTCTGCGCCCCAGCCAGGAACTGATTAGCCGCAATAACCTGGTTAGATGTCCCTGGCGTGTAAGTCTTAGCGGCTATTTCCGCCATGATTCCCGTCAATGGATTTCCGTCTTTATCTACGATCACTTTCCCTTTGCGTACATCCGATGACGCTGCTGTTATCACATCCAGGTCAGCGCCATCACCGCCCCCAGGTATCCATATCTTACCCATTACTGCTCCTTTCCAAGACCGCCAGTATCTCGACCTTCTCGCCTTTTGTCAGGTTCCTGTAACCTTCCAGGATGTCTGCCGGTTCCTCTCCCTGATTCTTCCGAATCTGCAAAGCCCGGATGATGATGTTTTGCTGTATATTGGATAGCATTACTTTGCACCTCCTATCATGTCTGCCAAGGCAAGTGTAAGCTCCGCATTTTCCCGCTGAAGCAGTTTTACCTGCTGTTCTTGAGTGGGGATATATTCGATAGGTGTTATTCCATCAGCTTTATAAAACATGCCGTCAATATACTTATCCCCTATTTCACAGGGATATTGCAGGCAATCCACCGCTATAGCGTCGTTTCCGTATACTGCTCTTGCTACTCTGTTTGCATCTTCGTAGCTGTATGCCACAACTACATTCTGTACCACACCATCATGGATGTGGGCATAAACTTCATGCGCTGTCATTTCTGACCTCCTTAATATAATCTAAGTAATACCACTCCGGAACCGCCTTGTCCCGGTTGTCCTGGAGTAGGCCAGTAAGCCTGGTCGCGTCCACGGTTAGCCCCTCCACCGCCACCTCCGGTATTGGCCCCGCCTGCTCCGGATCCGCCGCCACCTCCTCCAGCGCCACCTCCGCCTGCATCATAGAACAACCAGTAATCATGTCCATCGGAGGTATAAAGTCCTCCTCCTTGTCCTCCTGCTCCTCCTCCGGCATACAGTGTTCCGTTGGATTCTCCAAAAGCCCTCGTAGTACTTCCTTGGCCCTTACCTCCTGATGTTCCTGCATTGTTTCCATTGGAGCCATTGGAACCACCGCTACCGCTTCCGGTATGTGGCCCCCACAAACCATTTATCTTTCCTCTTCCACCTCCCCCTGAACCGCCATTTGCACCAGTGGACAAACTTCCGACATGAGCTCCTCCACCAGCAGAACAATGGTTTCCAAACGAGCTGCTGCTTCCGGCGTTTCCAACGCTTACCGCCACCACTTCACCAGAAGTAACGGATATCCCTTTCTTGGTATTTGTGTATCCTCCACCTCCACCAGTCCCCGCATCATAAGGCTGTCCATAGGGACCGTTATATTGCACGTTGCCTCCATTACCTCCACCGCCTACGCAAAATACATCTGCCTTAGCATACCCGTCCGGTATGGTATAGGTCTGTGAACCCTTGAACGTGATGTTTAGCTGACCGGATGTCGTAACTTCCGCATTCAACACATCCCCAGTCAATTCTCCAGCACTGCACGTTACATATGGGAATACACTGAGATAATACTTAGTATTTAATGCCGGAAGGTCTATATATACCTGCGACTGGCCTTCTGATGCCATGTTGTTCCCCGCCCCTTTATAAATCTGTACTCCACCAGTCTTACCCGGGTATCCGTTGGTGGAATAACGGATATACACTCCACTGTAAGGTTTCCCTGCTGCCGCCTTTGGATTCTGCCACTTTGCCAGTACCCTACGGCCAGAATAGGCGGCTACGTTAAAAGACAGTAAACTATTAACCGTCATTCGTCCCGTTCCAGGCTCGTCATTACTGTCCGATGTGACCGCAGTCTCTCCAGCCAGTACATGGTCCAGCGTGGCTGTGCACTCGTCACTTCCAGTTCCGCCTCCGCCCCCGCCTGTCATCAATATTTCTCCCATCTATCTTTACACTCCTTTCAAGCCCACGGTTAGGTCAATCGTGGGTTTCTTATTGTAGCATTTAAATGTTGCCTGCCCATCTGCCGTGTCCCCATCGTCAATCATTCCAAATGCCTTGTTATACGCTTTCACCTGTTCCGGTGTTGCCCCGTCTGCAATCACCTTTACCAGTATGGGGTTGTCCTCCGTTGTCAGCCCCTCTATCGGCACAGTCTGGGTATATGGGGCTTCAGCAGACCAGTCCGAGGCCAGAATAGAGACCGGGATGATTATTCCTGCCCGTTCAGTCCTCTTTTTTAAATAGTTATCATTATCCAACAACTTCTGATACCGTGGGTTGAATGTATCTGGCGCCCCACGGTCCTGATTTGTTATCTGCGCCATCGTCCCAGAAAATTCTGGGGCTTCTGTGATTGGGAAATCTGCCATCCTGCACCTCCTTTAAAATACCTCGTCCATATCAAAAATGAACTCCATGTCATCATCCTTGCCTTTTGGCAGGAACGTCTTATATGCAATCAGGTCACCGTCTGAATCAAATAATCCCTGTTCGGATATATTCTGATTAGCCAGCTCCGCTTTACCCAAACGTACCGTGTATCGGCAGGTGGTCTCCTTATCATCCGTATAGCTGTGGCTGCCGATATCCTTCTTAAGCAGTTCCGCCTTAAGTGCCGTCTCAGTTCCGGTTGGCTCAATAACATTCCCATCCGCATCCACACCACCAGACCCAAAGGCCATCTGGGTGATTGCTGGCAGTGTCTGGTCCCCTGCATGTGACCTACACAGTTTCTTGCGTCCTATCTCTGTGATTACTCCTTGTGCCATATTGTCTTACCATCCTTTCATAGTTCATATTCAAAAATCTCTGCGTCTAATAATTTGGTTCCATTCAGCAGGTAAGTCCCATCAAGATACCATAAGTCGTTCTCGACAGTCAGCTTGCAAATCATCTCAGGCCCGGTAGATACCTGCTGTAATATCCCGGACACGGAAACCATGGAGGCATTTACCTCTTCGTCACTGTGTAGCGTCAGTACTTCCTGCATTTTTGGGTACACTGTCGCGTCAGTCTGACAGGCAGTCCGCACCTCTGTATCTACTGAGACTGCCGTGTATCCTCTGAGCCATTGCTGCACTCCCACTCTGGTCCCTGCCAGCATGGACGATCGCAGCAGTAATGCAGTGTGGACCTTTATCTCCTCAAATACTTCTGATATCATACCAACTGCTCTGCCATCTACTACATTCCTGGCCGATAGGTTACCCCTTATTAACATCCCAAATGGATACAGGTCCAGTCCCGCTGTCTTCTTGTACCCATTGAGTAAATAAGTCCCGTCCAATTTCCACGTTCCATCCAAGTACAAGAACTCACGGTTATATCGGGCATAGAAATTGGAGGTCAATTCCAACCTACCTGATGTAGCTGTATTGACTGGTATCTCTATCGGATATAAACCAGCAAAAATAAACAACAGATTGGCTGGTATCATCTGCCGTGTCATATCCCGAAGTTCCTGTAATACGCGACATGGCTGATCAACAATCCACAACTCCAACTCATACGTCTTGTCGCTCACTCGTAATATGTACCCATCGTTCCCCACGATTACCGCCAGGCGCTCCTTAAGGCGGGTAAGTGTATAGGGAAGCTGTTGGTCCCATTTGAGCGAAACTGCTGACCTGCGTTCTTCCAGCGTGTCTCCAGAATATGGTTTTAGACCCAACATTAGCTCATATCGCTTAATCCCTTGAATTGTGGCATCAGGAATTAGGCTGTCCTTCCATAGCGAATCCAGGTCTCCATACAGCCGTTTCAACTCACCTTCCTGCGCCCCATAGAGTTGTCTAAATTCCTTTACTTCCCGCAGGAAATCCGGGACATACCTGGCTAAATCCAGTATCCGGCCTGGCTGCCCCCTCTTATCATCCACTTATATCCCCCCTTATCGCGATTGAACCGGAAGAGAGTACATGATTACCGGGACTTCCATTAATCTTTGTATCATAGACATCCACGATACCTTCGATATCCAACAGGCGTCCCTCAATTCGTGACACCCTCACAACTGTCTGAACATCATCCTGCCAAGCCATGTTCAGTTCATGAAGATATGCATCAATTGCCTGGAAAATATCCTCTCTGCATCTCTCAAAGCTGTAGCCCGCCTGATAGACAATATTGGACATAAAGGAAATTCGCTCCTCTACCGCTCCTTCTACGGTAACCGTGTGGCCAATGGGTGCCAGGCCATATCCTGCACCTGTATTCGAATCTGGATCAATCACATCCTTTACCGCCTGGATTAGTTCATTCGACGGGATTCCATATTCCGAGTTAATGATTACCAGCTTAACGGTCCCGCCTCCATCCCAGGCCGGATACACCTTGACACCTCCCACGCCAGAAATGCCATTCACCTTTTCACGATAATCCGCTATATTTCCACCAAATGCCTGTGAATGCAGACTATCAAAATAACGGTGCCGGAACTGTTCCGTCCCTTCCTCGTCCTCTCCCGGAATCAGCAATTCTGTTAGTTCTGCCTGTGACAGCCCTCTGATATACTCAATCGGTATGAGTGTCCCAAACAGCGTGTTCCCTGCTGTACCTATAGTCTCACACTGCATTTTATACTGCCCCTTAGCAATACGTTCGACTGCCACATAGTTCAATGTTTCCAACGAAAAACGACTGCCAATGGGAATATCCAAGTCAAATTCACCTTTTAGTACTGCATATGTGGCCTCTTTCGGATGCAAGCCACGCTCTAATGCTCGCTTGATTAAATACTCACGGCTAGCCGTATCCGCGAACAATTCATTCAACACTGCATGTAATTCTGTGTACATCAATTGGATTTCCACCGCGGCCGGAGCCAATGCGTCATAGATGATTGACCCTTCCCTTTTATCAACATCACTTGGAACACGGTCCAGCATACGCTTCAAGATTTCCTCATATGTTACGTCTTCATACATTTACTGACACCTCCTTTTCAACTGCAAACACTCCCGCATCACTGGAAACGGTAAAGGTTACGATGACTTGATTTTTATATCGTGTAAAAGAAAAAGCCCCGACACTTCGTATTCGGTCGTCCTGAATCAATGCTTCCTTAATCCGCTTTTTAATCTTAGACTCCAACACGCCCATTGACCCGCCATACAAGTCTACAAACTCCCTACCATAATTCCAGCTGTAAACGATGTGTTCAAACCGCTCCGTGTTCAGAATACAGAATACGGACTGCTTTACAGCCTCTATTCCCTCCACATTCCCTATCACCCTTCCATCCTTCAACCTATATGTCTTTGACGGCTGTTTTCGGATAGTAAAATCCGCTCTTAAAATATCTCCTGTCTTTGGCAGCATCACGCACCTCCTTCCTAATACCGGTCAATCACAAGGTATTGCTGCGCCCCTCGTTTCTGCACCAATATAACCGCATCTCCGGCTTTCAGGGCATTCTTCACCGTGACCGCAACATCACCCACTCCCGGTATTGACATCTGTTCCACATGATCCGTCAGATACCGTGGTATGAGCAGCTGGCCGGCTGTGGCAGTTATCTTCTGGTCTATCTGCACTGCCACCGGAGACGTCCCCGTTACAGTTCCCAAGAGTACGCTGCACGGTTTTGCCGCCTCCTCTGCCTGCCGTGAAATGTTCCTTAAATTCTCAATCCAATCATTATCCACTTATTCCAGCTCCTTTCAATGTTAGGTCCATGGTATGAACACCCTTATCAATTGAATGCGTGACGGCTTCCACCAGCAGATAGTTCCTGAGCTGCATGTCCTTCACATCCAGGAACACGGGTATAAGACATCCGGCCCGTACCTTGATATCACCAAATGCTTTCTTGATGGATAGGCTTTTAGAGGGACGGTTATACAGGCCCAAATACGTCTCCGCTATCTTCTGACCGTCCACCCCCTTGTCCAGGGACTCGCTCATCTGCAGGACACCCCACTTGTTGATATTCTCCGTGTGTTTGGTCATAAACACATCACGCTTCTTTGAATCATCATTTTCACGGAACAGCTTAATCTGATTATAGGTATTCTTATCAATACTGACTGTAAAGTCATAGTCTTGGGCCGTCTCATCATCAATCATCACATTGAGCTTCATGTCCTCTACATTCCTGAGAGTAAGTTTCCCGACATCGTCATATAGTACGAACATCTTCCCTGTGGCCATCATGGTCAGGTCCAGGGCATTCAGGATAATATCAAATAATGCCGTATCCGGCTCATTCCGGAAAGGTATCGGGTACCCAGTGTCCTCCAGGGTACCTATCCGTAGATTGAAGTCCCCAGCAATCATCTGGATAACCTCACCCGCTGTCTTATTCTCATAATTGTAGCTGTCCTTATTCTTAAGGTACCGAAGCTGGTCATAAGCCGTGACCTTGACCTCTCCGTCACTGCCCCAGCTCCGCTCAAAGATAAAGCCGAAGAACGTGGGGGTCCCATTCACATCCAGCCGGACGGCGTTTCCCTCTTCGATTTTAAGTTTTCCATCTGATATAATGGAGAAGGAGCATTTTCCTGGCTGTCCCTTGCGTTGGGTTTCCCAGGTTATGCTCCCTTTCACTGCCGGCTCATAGACTGTCTGTCCGTTTTGTATATATACATGCACATTCATTGTTTCAACTCCTTATGGCATCACCAGCACCAGGCCAGGGTGAATTAAGTTGGGATTGCTAATCTTATCCAGGTTTAAATCATAAATCTCCTTCCACCGGCTCCCATCCCCCAGCTGCTTCTTTGCAATGTTCCACAGGCAGTCCCCTGATTTTACAGTATACGTTTTGGCCTGCGGCTGCTCAGCCGGGCGATTCTCCTCCGGTGTTTCAGCCGTTGGAGTCGCCTGATCTTCTATAATAGTAAAATTCATAATTTTCGTTCCATAATGCCTGGCTTCCTTCATGGTGATGGATACCACCAAATCCAGGCCCTCCTTCACATCATCCGACACCTTGTAGTCCTCCAGGGTCACGTCCATGTTGGTGTCGAAGGAGTCTCGGATGACGATGAACTCAAAGGTGTCCCCACTCTCCTTAAGGTCCTGCAAGCGGCTGATGAACTCCTCCGCATCTTCCACACTCCCGTCCCACATGGCACATGGATAGTCCATCTGGGGCAGGACCACGTCAACGCTGATTTCCGCAAGGCCCGGAGGCCGGGTTATGTTTATTTCCTCTCCATTAATCAGAGTGGCTGTCTCATTCTGGCCTGGATACTTGATGGGTATTTTCTGAGGAGGGATGGGAAGGAGCATATCGTCTATGTACACTTCGTATGCCATCAGATATGCCCTCCTTCCGCTGCGGATGCCAGGAACTCACTGGTGAACATGGACAGCGCCCGGCCCATGTCGTCAAAATCGGTTTTCTTGGTCAGGGTGTTGCTGTTCTTGACATCCACCTTAAGTTCGGCCAGGGTGAAACGGTTGATTACTTCCTGCTCCGCGGCATCACGCATGTATTTGAGGTCCTCGTCTAGAACGTCCATGGAGTCGGCCATTGCGGCGGTGTTGCCTGCCGTGTCGCCGGTATTATTGTGGATTCCGTCCCATGTATCCTGTGCTCCGCCTACTCCATCAAAGGGATTGTTGATACCATCAAAAACGCCACTCACTTTTTTGTCTATTCCCTGGCCGAACTGATATCCTACGTTTATGGCATCACTGTACGCTATTCTGCCATTTAGTTCAGGCGCATTCCTGTCAATTGTTATGGCTGTATTACTTTTTCCCCATGAAATTACGCTGTCTTGCAATGATGACAAGCCTGATGTCCAATCTGTCCCGAATATGGCATCAATTATCTGTGTAACCACCTTTCCCAGTGATAAAAACCAAGATATAATTTGGCCTATTAAATTTGCCACTGCGCCACCAAAGCTGTCAAAACCTCCGTTTGTTGCATTCAATACCCATTCAATTATACCGAGGAATGGCTCAACAAACGTTGACCATGCACTTTGTATGATAGCATTAAGGATACCAATGACCGTATTCCAGATAACAGTTCCCGCAAATGCAAAGGCGGCACAGATGATTCCTGTTGCGGAAATAGATGTATTCTGTATTTTATTAATCCATGCCACGACCATATAGAAAACTGCTATAAGAGCAATGATGGCTATAATTATCCAAGTAATAGGGCAAGCAAGTAGGGCCGTGTTAAATCCATACTGAGCCGCTGTTGCCGCTGCCGTTGCTGTCACTTCGATGCCAGTTGCCGCTGCGTGAGCATATGCAGCCACGCAAGATGCAATTTTTATTCCTTTGCTAATTAATTCTATCCCATTTGTAAGAGCTAAATATCCCGCATAAACACTCAATACAGCAATTACGCCCCACATAATGGGTTCTATAATCGACCAATTATCTGATATCGCCCTACCAATAATTCCTGCCACAAGACCAATTCCTCCGAATATTCCTTGTATCTGGCTTGCGTCCCCCTGCAATCCTGCCGTAAAATCATTCATGTGCCGGGTTACTACGTTTACAACGCTCCCAACCACACCCGACAATCCCATATTTATGGTACGCCCCAGGGAGGCCAGGGCGCTTGTTGCATCATCATATTTGACATTGTTTAAGTCCTCTAAATTCTGAGTTGTCAGCTCCACCGAGCCATTGAGATTCGCCAGGGCCATGACTCCCTCATACCCCAAATCCTCCCACATGGTTCCAAAAAGATTGACACCGGCAATATTCCGATTAATAGGGTCATCCATGCGGCTAATTGCGTCTATGGTCTGCTGGAAGGCCTGCTTTGCCGTTTCCCCGCCCTGCCCGAATGCTATCGCCATCTTATTGGCATCCAACCCGATTGCCTTAAAGCCTTCCTGGGTGGTCTTACTACCATCAATAGAGCGGATTGAGAACTCTTTAATTGTATCTCCTAGTTTGTCAACTGAAAAAGTACCGCTCTGTGCGCCATTAATCAACATATTAAACATATCCGTGCTATCAAATCCCAGCTTTTTAAATTGCACAGAATACTCATTTATGGTATCCAAAAGGTCGCCATTCTTATCAAGCCCAGCCTGTGCTCCCTGGACAATTAAGTCAAATGCCTGTGCACCAGACACGCCAAACTGCTTTTCCATCATCTCAGCAGTCCTCATGCTCTCAGTAACTTCGTATCCAAATGTATCCCTCAGCAGTATCCCGGCCCTGGTCATCTGTTCCAAGCCGGTGCCAGTACGGCCTGTTATTTGGTAGACAGTTGACATGCTTCGTGCCACATCATCCAGGCTTTCACCCATGTTATCAATATACAGATTTTCCATACTCTGCTTTGCCGCTTCCAAGGTATCTCCCTGCATACCAGTCTGGGTCTGCAACGTATTGCCTGCCGCCCTCTTATCATTTGCACCAGACAGAATTTCCTTTGCGCCAACAGCAATTCCAGCCATACCCAAAGTACCAGAAATTTTTTCCCAGGTTTCTCTTAATCCGCCCGCTTCTTTCCTTCCCTGTGCCATACTCTGGTTAAGTTTTTCTTCCCCCTTTCTGGCCCGCTCCATTGCTTCATCTATCTGATTGATTTCTGCCTCTGCCTCATTCAGTTGCTTTCTTGCGTCATGCAGACGAGCAGTGTCAAAAGGCTGACTGGATGCCTTAGACATGTCTTCAAATGATGATATGGCAATATTCATAGCATTGGTTATCTTCCTCAATACAGGGGACATACCATCATATAACTGCAGGGATGATTGTATCGTAGCCATAAAAACCTCCTTTCATTGAAAAATGTGTATAAAAAGAACGCCCCGAAGGACGTTCTGATTATTCTAGCTTATTTGCTTCTTATATTCTTCTAACTGCTCCCGCAAGGCCATCAGTTCCTTGACTACGTCATCATAAGTCTGCAGCATCTTCTCGTACTGCTTTACGGGAATGGTTATTAATCTCTGCATACTGCGGCCTCCTCCTTACCATCTTTTAGGCCAGCATAGTACGCACGATTGATTGCCTGAACCGTTGCCGTGGCAAATTCCTTGTCCGTTTCATCTGCATTATTAATAACAGATAACCATCGTGCTATAAACACAGGTTCATCCACAGGATATGTCATGAGCATGCCACCTCCCCACTTTTGCCAAAGGTCATTGCCAACTGCTCATACGCTGGAATTCTGATAACATAATCTGGCACATTAATGCCAGCCTGGAGGAATATATCTCGTACTGCCATTGCAATTTCGTGGGGAGGAATACCCTCACTTTTCATAATACGTTCAAAGAGACGACCCGCATTTGTTGCACTTTCAATAGCCGCCGATACTGGGTACTGACAAGTAGTGGTCACGGAATATGTACCAGTTTTACGAAGGGCCGGAAGAACTTCGGATGTTACCCAGCGCTTGAACTGTTTAGCTGTTTCCAGTTTACTTCCAAAAATAAGGGAATATAAGCCTGATTCGTTGATAATTGTAGTTTGCTGTTTCCTGTCCAATGAATCCATGACCCCCATTAAACTGGTATCCATCTCATCTACATTGGTTTTTATGGCATCCCAAACTTTCGAATACCCCAATGCCTTAGCAACATCATTCCCAACAAACCACGGCTCGTTGTCAATTACTACTGACCTTATCCGTCCAAATTCCTCGCTGTTAAAAATTTGCAACTCTTTCATCTTACGCCACCTCCTTATAAGCTACCGTGCAGGTCTTAGAATTGCCCTTGGAGTCTACATAAGGTATTTTTGTTGGATAGTTGTTCTCAGCCAGCCATAGTTTCACATCTTCTAAAACTGACGGTTTATACTGGATTGTTACATCCTCGTGACCATTCTTGCTAAAAGCTGTGGTCACAATCTCACTTTCTGGAATATGTAACTTTTTGATGATAGCACCCACTGCCCGGTTATGTGGGTTACCACTGGTGGAGTAGATGGCCAACTCTTTGGCAATCTCTGTGCAGTCGTAAAGTTTTGGCATCTTTTCCTTGTCTGTCAGTAGCGGAGCCTTCACATCGTATCCTAAATCAGTATAAAGACGCTTTACCTCAGCGGCAACAAATACAGGCTCAACTTTAGCTTTCTCCAAGGTGCTCATGACGTTCTTCACCATCATGTTGACACTGGAAAGCGGGAGACGTTTCGGGGAAGTTGATTTCTCTTTCTTTGGCATCTCGTATAATCCGGTCTTGCGAAGGGTGGGGAGTACTTCTATAGCCAGCCAACGCTGATATTTCTGCGCCTTCTCATTGTTGGCTTTCATTCCAAGGAGATAATACAGGCTTTCGGGGATATAATCATCTTTTCCACACTTGTGTGGAAAGCCTAATTCATCGCAAAATCCGTTAAACCTATCCCACATGACATAATCTTTACCATTCTTAATTCTGTACCACCCAAATCCCATTGCGGTATCTTCTGCACTGACTGATATGCTTCCATCACTATTCAGAAGTGTCCGAACCTGCAATTCTAGCTCTTCATTCTCAAATACCATGACTTCATTCTTTTTCATGAAATAAATTTTCCTCCTTGAAAATACAGGCGGAATCCTTTATAATTAAATACATGGATTCCTGTTGTTAACGGGTTCCGCATCGGAGTAAACACGTTACCGGCCAAAGTTACTGTGTTTGCTCTTTTTTTGTTTCAAGTTCTTTTTTAACAAGGTCCACAATGATGTCTTTTACTGACTTATCTGTTTCCACAGCGTAGAGTTTAAGCTGCTTACATAAGTCATCGTCCATATCTGCTACAACTCTCTTCATCTAATTTCACCTCCTTTTAACGTTCCATTCGGAACACTTCGTTATACACATTTTAGTTCCTTTCAGAACATTTGTCAAGCATTAATTTTTACGCTGTTCCATTCGGTACTTTTGTGTTATACTATACTTAAGAAATGAGGTGAAATCATGGAAAATATTGGAAAAACGATACGGCATTATCGAAAAGCAGCTAATTTAACACAATCTCAGTTGGCTTCTGCCTCTAATATATCCCTTATGAGTATTCGTCGCTATGAAACAAATCAACGCACCCCAGACATTACACAACTACAGCAGATAGCCAATGGATTAAAAATTCCACTTGCGGATTTGCTTGGATTAGAATACAAGGAAAATATCTTAGATGATAGTGACATCTATAAATTCTTTGATTCCCTTGGTTATATAATAAAAAATACAGATAATGAAAAATTTTTGCTTTTTAGTAAGGATATAACCAATCCTATTCATGTGTGCCTCACATGGGACGAATTAAAAAAAATAAAAGACGATACCTGGAAATATCTAAAATTCTCTTTGGCTGAGATTAGTAGTGACAACTGATACTCATATATATAGGCACGCTAAAAAGCACCTGGATTTCTCCGGGTGCTCTGCTTTTACAAACCTAAAAGTTGTCGCTTCTTGGCTTCATATTCCTCTTGGGTAATAGCTCCTGCATCAAGAAGACTTTTGTATTTTAGAATCTCATCTGCTGGTGACATTTCCGCATTATTACCGCCTTCAATACTTTTCTCCAAGCCTCCCATATTACTTAACCCTAACATTATCTTTTCAGCCTTTTCACAGTAAGACTTAAAAAGTATTGAATCTGATTTTACTTTTCCGGTAGGTAACAAATTTATGCTTAACTGAGGATACGAATTATTATAAAGATTAACAATGATTTTAAATTCATTTATTTCTTCCTTCTTTTTAGAGCCCGATAATCCTCCCAGAATCGCACCGACACCACCAAATAATAATCCTCCTACCAAGGCGCTACCTACACCTACAGACAAAACTCCAATACCATTTTTTTGACATTCATAATTAATAATATCGCCATATGTGAAATACAGATTCCCGTATGATTTTAATTTCCACAGCCTATTTTGTTCATCAATAAGAAGTTCTTTTTCAATAACTTTAGTTTGATGAAATATTCTACTTCTCTGTTGATTTATTTCATTGTCATTAATAGCATCTTTTACTCTTTTTAGAAAAATATCTTTCCATGAAAGTGTAATTAAACATACCCCGCATTTAGCAATACAATCCTTGCAAACATATCCATCTGCTATCTGCTTAACACCTTTCTGTCCACCACATATAGAACAGGCTTCCTTATTACCCCCAAACAGTCCCATCCCCAATACCTCCACGCCATAATAATCTATCCTCATTATAGCGTGGATTAGAAACTTTTTCTACCTTTTTCTTTGTGTCAAAAACCAACAATCAATAATTGTGTTAGTTCATCCATAGCAAAAGCACCTGGATTTCTCCGGGTGCTCTGCTTTATAATTCAATTCTTTTTATTGGATGCTTTTCTTCAATGTTTATCACTTTAGGCTTTAATTCATCCGATATCTGAGCACATCCTAATGTATTAGGCGCACTAACAAAGATAATTGTTTGCTCATCCGTATTGCCCTGATACTTAATCATTATAGTCCCTGTAACCAGACGTTTTTGCTTCGTTTTCGGTAGAGCGCCAACAATCGCACCCGGAATACCAAAAACAGCCCCACCAATCATCCCCTTCAATACGCTACCATTTTGAATGCTATTTTCGATTTCAACATCCATTTTGTATTCATAGGAAATTATATTACCTATTTTCAGAATGAACTCTTGCCCATTGCACATAATTGAAAGTGTATCTTCATTTGCAATAATGGAACATGGGCTTCCTTCTGCCACACCTAAGCCAACCGCAATATATATATCCTTGAATTCCTTTGGATACTTATTTTTTTTCCCAAACAGTCCCATCCTCACTACCTCCACCCTATAATAATCTATCCCCATTATAGCGTGGATGGTAAATTATTTCTACCTTTTTCTTTGTGTCAAAAACCAACAATCAATAATTGTGTTAGTTCATCCATAGCAAAAGCACCTGGATTTCTCCGGGTGCTCTTGTCACCTCATATTTCTAAAACATCGTTTTTATCAATGCTTTGTAAAATTTGTCATCTACCTCTAACAAACTGTTCTTTCCATCTTTAAACTTTATAGCAACTGTATAAATTCCTTTATTCTTTGCTGATAGTCCTGCCAATAATCCGACTGGTCCCAACAAAGTAGCTCCTACAGCTCCTCTAATAACTCCACTGGCAGCACTCTTTCTCTGCTCATCTGTTATTAGTTCATATGCTTCAATATTTTGTTTATTTAAATACATTGGCTTTCCAAAAGATGTAGCAATATATAATTGCCCCAAACTAACCCCTGTCATCTTACCAATATAATCACCAGCAATAACCTTATTTTGTGCTCCCATCCTCAATACCTCCACGCCATAATAATCTATCCTTATTATAGCGTGGATTGCCAATTATTTCTACCTCTTTCTTTTACTCTTGGCCTTCTGTGCCTCTTTCCTGTCATGCTCCAGCTTAGTTTCAACAGATGCAATCACGACAGCCTTTTCGTATCTATCCAAAGCCAGGAACTCATGCGGCCACTTATGCAGCTTATGGAGGCAATAGTAAGCAAGATTCGCTTCCATATCGCCCCCATCAATTAGTTTTTTACATCTTCAACCAGTTCTTCCATTGGCACATCGAATCCGTTGACTTCCTGCACCCTCTCCAGATAATTAGCATACTCCCCCGCTGTCAGCATAGCTTTCAAAAGCGTATCCGCCCCCATCACATGATAGGAGTCCTGGAGTTCTTTATCATTGAGATTCGGAAATACCGTACATTTAGATGCCAGTTTCCCCAGATACTGATTATAGTCTGTTTCCTGGGTATACTGTCCCTTTTTACCAACTACCGGCACCCTTTTAGTACACTCTCGTCTTAACGCCTCATCTTCGGTTGATGTGATGGACTGTATTTCCCATTCCATTGGCCTTCCTGCCTTATCCAGAAAGCGCCTTGATACCACATGCTTTACGTTTTCCGCCTTGACTGCGTTCTGCGCTAAAAAACAGCTTAAATCTCCCATATTCTCTTATCCTCTCTTTCTTACTGCATTCCCTGCAAGTGACTAAACTGCTCTGGCATCTCCCAATCCTCGAAGGTAAAATCAAGGTCTTCGTCCAGATACTCCGCATCCGCATCGAACTTCGCCAGGATTCCTCCGTCCACGTTACAATCCTTCAGGATGATAGTCTGCCGTCCCACGCTGGAAGTCGGGTCCTCATTGGTTATCTGGATATCAAAATACACATCCTGTCCGGTCTCCTTGTATCGGTACAACTGCTCCCTGAAGATGCTGGTATTGTAGTGGAAGGTCGCGGACCCGCTCCCCTTCCAGCCGGTTGTCTTATTTCCTTTTCCGGTCCTCCCCAGAATGGGGATTTCAGACTTTGTTTTCTCTATGCTGGCCTCCAGGTTAATGGCCTGCATAAAATTATAGCGGTTCCCTTCAATCGTGACAAAACACTCCGCCAGGGATGCGCTCACGGCATCCTTTGCATTCATTGACTGCATATATGTATCTCCTTCCTTATGAAACAACTACTGTCATATATAACTGCGACATACAGTTAATCGGTGTCACCGGGCAATTCACCACAACAGACCGCTTGCTGTTCCCGCGCTCTACCGTGATTTCTTTTGCCTCCACGGCCTCAATCGCCCGCAGCCTTGCCAGTTCTTTATTGTAGGTCACAATGTCGTTCCAGAGGCTCACCCGGCCCGCGTCATCGTTCGGCATGATTCCCAGGTACTTTGTGTTGAACATAGATGCGATATCATTACCAATCTGGTCCAGGACGCGCACAGTCTGATTATTCGAGAAATCTTCCTTCTTCTCTTCCGTAAAGGTCACCAACGTGTTAATATCCATCAGGACTCGCACATCATCACCTACGCGATGGAACATGAATTTTCCTGAACGGACAGCCCTCGCAAGCTGTTCCTGCGTGTAATCCACATCCACCGTGAGTTCACCATCGTATACGCGGTTCTCGTTGGTCTTGTTAACCGCACAGGCCGCCTGAACCCCGCAGGTCCAGTACACAAGCCCCTGCTCCAGCTCTGCCGCCTTGTTCTCCACGGATATGATTCCCTCATAGTCTGCATCGGCCATCCGGTATACTACTGTTTGGAACTTCACGCCGGCCTCGTCGCGCATCCGTCTGGTATACTCTGTAAATACAGCCTTGACTGCATCATCCATGGATGGGCAGCACAATGTCTGGAATGTATAGGACTCCATCTTGGCCAAGAACTGTGCATAGTCCTCTCCGTTCACCGCTTCCCCGTTCGTCCCACCAGTAAATGGGATTCCAGCCGTTGCTACCAGAGTTGCATCCTTTTTGAACACAACGTACAGATTATCCTTGAGCTCTGATGCCGCTGCCACGGTCTGTCGGTCCACCTCCTTTTTATCAAGTATGGTTTTCACATCAAACTTCGTGCTGTCGTCCACATTGGCGCTGATGACCAGCATCAGGTCCTTGCCTCGTACACCACTGTATTTCGCCTGTCCATAATCACAAGCAGCCTTAACTCCTCCATTGAGCCGGTAAAAGATACCTTTCATCAGGTTCCTGAATAACTCCCTGACCTGCCACATCTGCGGCGCATCTGCCGGATACCCGAATATCTCCTGGCACCGCTCCTGGTAATCCTGGGCTGTCACAATGAAAGCCTCCTTTTCCGGCCCCCAGCCAAACTCCAGAGGGATTGCCGCCGTCCCACGGTCTGATAGTACCGCCACACTGCTGGCTGCACTCACAAAATTGATATAAGCCCCAGGAAGTATTTTATTCTGAATCGTAAAGCTTCCGCCTCCTAACATTTATTTCACCTTTCCTTTCATAAATTTATCTATTACCGCATCCACTTCTTTCAATGAATACTTCCTGCCATCTTCCAGCAGGGCACTCACCAGGTCCTTCTTTCCCTGGTAGCACTCCGCCTCCAGCAGTTCCTGTTTTAAAAATGTTGCTTCTCCCTGTTTTGTTTCTTTCAATTCCCAAACCTCCTTAACTGTGTGTTGGCCTCCAGCCCCTCCATTGACGCCTCCTGTGGCTCCGGTTTCATGACGAACATATTGTAACTGACAAAGAAGGTGAGCACGCCATCCTCTGTCCTGTGACTGCGGCCGGTCCCCCGCAGCAGGCTGCCATCCTCTAATGTGATATACTCCAGCCCGTCCATGAGGATGTCCGCCGTCCGGTTCATTTCACGAGAGGGCTGGGGGGGATCGCCAGGAAGGTACTGGATACACATAGCCGTCTCACGATAGTATCTCTGACCAATCATCGGCTTTTCAGACGGCTCCAGAAACTGCACAAAAAAACAAGGCTCCTTAAGGCCCTGTTCTACCGCATCTGTGTAAATTTCATAACCATCGCCAAACAGTTCATTCAGCCGCCTGGTGACAGCATCCATGATATCATTAAGCATCGAACACCTCCCGAAGTTTTGCTTCCAGCTTTTTCTCTATCAGCTTCGGCGCCAGGTCGTTGATTTCTTTTTCCGATATGGTAAGCATGAACTTTCCCGGGACCCAGGCCTTTTTTGCACTTACGCCTAAGGCTGGGATATAGCGCCCAGGTGTCTGCCGATGACCATATTCCACATAGGACGCATATTCGGTCGGGTTGATAATTTCAATCTGGTAGTTATCCCCTATCCTCTGGATGTCACCCACCGTCCAGCCGCGCCTTAACGTCCCGCCCTGATATCCGGCCCAGTATTTTTGCTTTATAGCGCCGTTCTTTGACAGGAAGGTCTTTGTCTTGCCATCAGACCCCTTTACCTTTACTGTCTTCGGTCCATCCAGTTTAGGAGCCTTGCCTACCGGTGTTCTCTGCGTAACTTTCCTCAGCAGGCGGGAGGCTAATTCCTGGATGCATTCCCGGTTGAAAGCATCCCTCTCCTGCTCCAGACGTTCTATCTGCTTTTGCAGCTTCTTTATTTCCCGAAAATCAAAACTTCCGCCCTTTGCCATTACGCATACTCCTTCCATATCTCCAGAAGAATCTCCTGATGGGAGGAGTATACCGCGGCCTTACCACTCTGAGCATAACTCTCGGTCCGGCCCTGCTGGGTGACCTCAATCCGGCTGCCTGGGGGAACCACAGGCTCCGGTTCCAGAAACAACTTGATGGTCTGTGCCACACCCGTAACCGTATCACTGCCGGCCGCCAGCGCCGTGCTGGAGTAAGACAGATGGCAGGCTATACCATCCTGTACAAGGGTCTCCTCCTGCCTCGTCACCTTCGTCACAGGGTCCTTTACAGACTGCATACCATAAATCCTGCATGTTCCATCGTAAGTGGCCTCTATGGCCTTCCTGTGCATCCTCTGTGCCTGTTTGATTGTCTCACTTACCATTCTACCACCCCAGCTTCCTGTACCGGTTAAGCTGCCCCTGGTAATCCTTCAGGATACCGCCTGATAGGGCATCCGCCGCACTTGTAAAGCTGGTGGATGTGTCCCCTTCCGATATGGATGAAACCCGGGCCGGCGCCTCCCCATCCCCGGGACGCTCATACCGGTACAGGTCTATTGCCATCCGGTATGATGTGCTGGTCAAGCCTGCCGGAACTGCTTTTAAGTTGCAGTAGTTCCGGATAGTCTCATCCACATCCTCCATAAGGAACTGCAGAGCGATATTCTGTGTTGTATCGCCTTCAGGTATCCCCAATAACGCCTTCAGCTTCATTAGGTCCATGGCCCCTCCTTACGAAATGGTAGCAATAAATACCTGGTCTGCATACGGAAATGAAGGCATGGCCGTGGCAACAGCCTTAATCCACCGGCCGACAGGGTCTACCGTGTCATATTGTACCACCACGATATTCCCCACAGCAGACACATCCACATCCGGATTCTTACGGAGCTCCAGCTCCTCGGCCGTAAGGCCATAGAATGTATCCCCTAGTTTCCCATCCGGCATCATAATGAATGCTGATTCCGGAAGGAAGCGCGCGGACGAATATTTCCCCTTTGCATCCTGCTGGCGGTACTGTTTGTCATAAATGGCAATCTGCGGCAGGCTCTGCTGGGCCAGGAAAGCATTCAGCTCCGCCCTGGTAAGCACCCGGTCACTGTTCACACCGTAGATTGCAGCGCGTATCCTGTGGTCCCGTAAAATGCGGTTCAGATTGGTCTTGGATGTCAATGCCCGTGTTGGTGTGAACCCGGTGTCTTTTACAATCCGGTCCACAAAGGCATCCATATCCTCCAGGATAGTGGGGTCACCGCTCCCCCATGTCTTATCAGCCTTATGCGTGCTCGGGATTCCATAATCAATGCTTGCCTTGAAGCCGTTCTCATTGATGGAAAGCTTTCCTGTGGACAGGGCTTCCATTCTCAGACACTCGACCCTGGTTTTCACTCCCGCCACCAGGTTATCCACGTCACTGTAAATCTTCCGGACCATCTCCGCCTCTTCCTGGTCATTCCTGGGACTTTCAAGGGCAATAATTTCCTTCTCGCCCAGGCGGATTTTCCTCTTGATGAGGGCCAGGTCCTGCATGCTGTAATCAGCGCCTTCTCTGGAGCCCAGTTCTGTCTCCGTATCAAACGCATGAATATGGGCAGATACAGGAAGGTCGGACGCACCCTTAATCATCTTAATTTCCATTGCTTCGGTCTTACGTTCCGGAAAGAGCAACTCACCCATATAGGCTTCGGTCTGCCTTTCTTTCGTATAATCAATCAGCTCCTGTGGTGTTAATAATTCTTCTACTCTTGGCATGTCTTAATCCTCCTTATACTGTGGGTGTGGCAGCCTTGACCTGCAGGCTCCCATCCACAAAAAATTTAATAAATGGCATCTTTTCCACCATCTGGTCCACAGCATCAACCAGGTATTCCCCCTGCAGCCGCTCCGTGTTGACGGAACCGGCAATCATCAGGGCCCCAGCCTGCTGTCCGTATGTGACCTCAGTGGTTGCGAAAAGAATGCCAACGGGTTCCGTGGAAAATGTGTACGTATAAGCCCCGGAGCTCCCGCTGCGCGCAACCTTTACCACCTTTCCATCCTTGTCCAGCAGACTGCCTGCCAGAACAAACTTCTTTCCCTCGGTGTCCGCTGTCACCCCGGTGTCCAGTACCGTACAGGTGATGTTCTCATAATGCTCATTCCGCAGGAACTCCGGAGAATTATCGTACGTCTTCTTTACTAAATACATGTCATTTCCTCTCTTTCTCTATTTTGTTGCCCATGCATCCGCATAGGGGTTTTTTGAGGTTTCTTTGTTCAGACTCTCCGCCACTGTCTTGGCCCAGCCACCCTCTGATGTCTCGCCGGCCTTGGGTTTATAACCGGTTTTTCCGCTTCCCTGCCTGGCGGCCGCAGGAGTAGAATCCTTGAACAGGAATGCCTTACCTTCCTTCAGTGCCTTCACCTGTTCTTCAAGGCCAGTGACTTTCCCGTCGTCCCCCAGGAGCAGCTTGCTTTTATCAACAAGTCCGGACACAAGGTCAGCGTCATGGGCGGAGTCACCGATTGCAAGTTTGATGGCGGTGGTCAGCTTCAGTTCCTTCATATCCGCCTCATATTTCTCTTTGGCAGCCTTATTCTCTGCCTGCAGGTCCGTAATCTGTTTCTGGAGCTCCTCGCTGCTGCCACTGGCCTTCTTCAGTTCCTCCAATTGTTTGTCCCTGGTCTTGATGTCTTTCTCCAGTTGGACCTTTGTGGCGTTGAGGGCCTCCAGGTCCGTTTTAGGGACGTAGCCCTCCAACTCCTTCTTTGATTCCTGCTCTGCCTTGACCGCCAGCTCTTCGCTGATGCCCAGGGCGACAAAATCTTCTTTTTTCATGTCCTCTTTCCTTTCTCTGAGTATAAAAATGACACGTCAGGATAAACCTGCGTGCCTTTTACACCGATTTTCTCTTGAAACTGAACTTCTCTGCGCTGTCTATCGCCTGGAGCAACCTTCCTCCAGGCCCTAAAAATGTCACCGTCAGGATATCCTGGCATTCTCCTATCCCTTTGTCACCTAATCGCAAGACTTCCCGTGTATCAATATCCACAATATCTTCAATCAGTTCGCCATTGAAATAGATATTGTAGTCCTCTTTGCTTATATACATAACACTCCTTCCCGTTGCGATATCGCAACAAATAAAATACCACCGGCCATTGCTGACTGGTGGTATTAATCTTCAACTACTTCAAAATACGTCGGAGGGTATAAATAGTCATCTCCTGAATCATCCTTAAGCCTATACCATCCTTTTTCGACTGACATCACTTCATACAGTTTTCCATTTGTTAAAACCAGTGTTTCTGTTTTCCCCTTATATCTAATTTTCATCGTTCAACCACCTCTTTACCTTGAATTTGACTTTTCCCAACGATTCTTCCTGGAACCAATGTACTTCTGCAGGAATCTCCTCCCCCGTTTCTTCATCCATCAGAATACCACGACCCTTGCAATGCTGCCACTTCGTAACGTCTCCACCGAACTCTTCTGTTAAGCCTTCTGCTACGCCATCGTGTAACGGTGTATGTGTTCCTTTGCCTGCGAATACCTCCGCGTTTTGTATTCTTGTTCCTTCTGCAAAATGATATGTTATCCCCGTTGCTTTGTCGGCCACCTCATAGTTCTTGGCCTTAGCTCCAACAGATTTTCTAATTGCTGTATCTGATAACTTAATTATATCATCTCCTGTTGGCTTTTCAACAACAAACTGTTTTTCCCACTCTCGGTACTTCATGTTCGCCGGCACGTAATATGTACCGCCTCCCCCATCCCTAGCAGCCCGCTGTTCCCCTTCTGTAAACTCATCGTCAAAGTACGGCACCGTGGTGGACCTGCAATTGGGGTGAAAAGGCGGTGCCGTAATGCCCACCTTGTAATCCTTCATGTCAAAGACCTTACCGTCCATATCCCTGCATATTTCAGAGGTTTGGCCGTCCAGCGTGGCCAGAATCTCATACTTCTCCACTCCCAGTTCCTTCAAGCAGTCCTTTTGAGCCGCCGATGAGATGGCCGCGGATTCAGTCATGATGAGGCGCCCGGCCTGACTCCGACTGACCTCCATGGTCTTTGACAGGCTGTCTATGGCTTTCTGAGGAGACTCACCACGGATGATGTTCTGCGTCAGCTCAGTATGCAGGTTTCTGACTAATTTATCCTTATTTGTCCAGATACGGCTCGAGAAGTCCTCCCCATCCTGCGCCCATGGCCTTTTGATGACAGCTTCTATCTTCCTGTCATCCAGCCGGGCCAGATTGGTTCCCGCCCCGGTCCCTTTCGCCACCTCGAAAGCGGTTCGGTAATACTGCTCCCCATAGGCCTTATGCAGGTAATCCGTCATGCCCCCCTCGAACTCCGTTGATAACAGCTCTGCGTGCTGCTGCATTTGAAGCTTCATTGCCTCCAGGTAGGATATATGGTGGCGAGCGGATGCATTCTCCAGTTCCTTCATCCAGCGCTGGTCAACTGCATTTTCCTCTCCGGCTTTTATGTAATCCTCGACCGTCCACTTGAACTCCTCCAACTCATTCTTCTTAAGCAGCTTCTTGGCACCCGCATAACTGATGTCATTGTTGTCTGCCAGGCGCTGGTACCACCGGCCAATGTCCATCTGGATACTGTTGGTGGCTCTTATGTACTGGCGCTGGACATCCTTGTAATAGGCTGCGCTGCGCTGGTACTGGTCATCCTCCAGGGAAGCCATGCGTTTTCCCCAATAGTCTGTATTTTTAGCCGTGGGGCACACCTCCTCTCATTGCATTCTCTCCCCCCTCCAGGCTATACTATACTTACAGGCCCTGCCCAGGCTGAGTACATAAAGAAAGGAGATTTGCCTATGAATATGATTCCAGTTTCATCATCTAACATCTCGTCCATTGGATACGAAGGAACAACTTTATATGTACGCTTTAACTCTGGGGGGTTGTACGCATATTATGATGTTCCACAATCTGTATACAGTGGACTGATGTCAGCTTCCTCACATGGTAAGTATTTAGCTGCTTACATAAAGGGACGTTACCGATATCAGCAAATTAGTTAATCGGTAATCATAAGAATCACAGCAGGGCCTTCCACTGAAATATCCTTTAACTGGTAAGGCTCTGCAATAATTTTTTTCACGCCCTCCCGCCTATCTAATTCTGCTACCAACTCACAGGTCTTAAGTTCTCTGTTCTCCATCTTCTTCACCGCCTTCCTCTTCCTCCCGTTTTCCCTGCTGCTTGAATGCCTGCTGGTATAAATCTACCTTCTGCGCATTTTCATCTTCTTCCCTCTTCAGCTGCTTTTCTTCCTCCTCTGCATTTTCCACCCATGGATGATTCTTAAGAATGGTCTTATGGGAGATGACGCCCGTGCTTTTTGTAGCGATGTCAGCCAGTTCCGATTCACTCCGGATGGCCGTCCTGGTCCATGTCTGCGTTATCTGCTTACACTCGGCCCCCAGATGATGACATATGGCCCGTACCAACCGGCCAAACCCCAGCTTGAACTCCGTCTCCATCAGGCCCGCCTTCAGCTCCAAAAGGGAGTACAGGTATTTCAGTGCTTCCCCGGAGGTATTTCCAAACTTCTGCGGATCCGGATCCACACCCATTCCCTGTTCAAAGATTGCTTTCCTGGTAATCTCCAGAAATTTCTCTCTGGCCTCTATCGGAATACTGATAGTCAAGGCCTCCACACCTCCGCTCCCTCCAGCGCCGTCAGTCTCCACCTTAATTGCCTTGTATTCTTTCAGTTCCGCAATGAAAGACTTGAGGTCCTGGCCCCCATAGTTAGTCAGTATAAATATGATTTCCTGCGTGTCCTCGAGGTCATTTAAAAAGCCGCTGAATACCTTGTCATAGGCATCTGACAGCAGCTTTATATTGGTTAAATCATCTGTGGGAATATTATTGTTATAAAATGGGATGAATGGCACCTCTCCAAAACCATGCTCAAACACATTCGTCTGCTCCACACTCTCATCCGGGGAGCCGGTCAGCTCATACACGTTATACGACTCCAACCCTGTTTCAGAAATGGAACTGCTTTTCTTTTTATACACATAGCATTTTTCTGCCGTCCAATACTCCCACACATAGATGGCCTTACCGTCAATAACATCCCTGGTTTTATAGTTCCGCAGCACGGCATCCAGCTGGCGGTCCAAGTCCGCGGAATAGACTGGGATAATCTGCTTTGGGTCAATAACCCCATACTTCCATTGCCCATCATCATCCTTCCAGTAGTGCAGCCACGCCACCTTGCAGTTTGAGGCCTTTATGCATAAGTCCTTGCATACCTTGGCGTATTTATCCCCCAGCAGGTCTGCTATCTGCCTATTCGCCTTTTCATTTCCCACATCAAACAGCGGCGGCGCTGAAAACATATAAGCAGCCTTCTGGTTGACCAGCAGGCCGTGAAAGTTCCGCGGTATTCGGTTATCCGCATTTCTCAGCGGGTCATTGTCCCGGTTCTTCCCTATACCAAAAAGAATATCATTCTTATTCTCATAATACCGTTCTGCCGCCTTGGACTCCCGGACAAAACGTCGGTGCCCTGCGGAATAGCTCTTTATTAGTTCCTTTACAATATCAATCGTCATGGCCTGTGGCATCTCACCACCTCCTTTACTTTAAGACCGATATGCTGCCTCCTTTGAGGTCTGATACCTCGTAATCATCCAGTCCATACCAGATAGCGGATAGTGTATGGGGGTCAATATTGAATTCATCCTCAATGATTTCCCCATCCTTATCCACGGCAAATGTCAATTCCTTCAGCTCATTGATGATGTTCTGACATCGGTCTGAGCATACAATACTCCTGAACCGCTTGACCTTTTTGGTGTACACCTCCCGAGACCCCTGGAACTTCTTGCAGGGCTTCATCCGGAATCCCTGTTGTTTGTAATATCGGATTGCCTTTGGTTCTGCGCAGTCAGCCTTTATAAGTATGCCCTTCCATTTCTCTATGTCTCGCGCAATCTCCGGGTCTGTCTTATCTCTGGAATAATATTCGTCATACAGATAAAGAATTTTATTATCGTGGTCTATCATCATTCGTACCACAGCATTGTAGGAGGTCACGAAACCAAAGTCCATTCCGTTCTTTTCAATCGGATTGGTAATCCCCTTTATGCATTCAGTAATTTCTCTTTCGGTACGTACTTCAAACTGCGGGAACACCAGCCTTCCGTTAATACCAAAGCGCCCTTTCCTGGCCACCCGGTACAAGTCTGGATCATGCTGCTGCAACTCGTCCAGCTGCCCGATATAATCCGCCGGTACAAAGTAGTTGTCATCCACAGTGCTGTGGTGATAGTACGTGTTTCCGACCACCATTATTCGGTTCTGATACAGTTCCTCATCATCCAACACCTTGTAGCCGGCTGCCTTGTCCTGAAAAAAATACTTGTAAACCCAGTTGCTTTTGCTGACAGGGTTTGTGGACAGAATAATGTGATTGCTGAGAGTCGGATGACGGAGACGTCCCAGAATCTCCTTGATTCCTGCATACTTGACTTCGGAACACTCCTCTATCCAGACGATACTGACACCATTCAGGGATTTCAGCTTTGCCGGCTTATCCATGCCTTTGAAGATGATGCGGCTGCCGTTCCTGAAGCGCACCTGCATCGGGGACGTGGTAAACGTGATATAGTCCGTCACCTCCATGGCCTCCGCCACTTCCATCAGAAGGTCGTAGCAGGAATCCCGGATGGTATCGAATACCTCGCGGACCACCAGGGCCTTGCGTTTTTCCTCCAGTAGCTTCTTAATCAGCTTCACGGCAATATGGTAGCTCTTAGAACTGCCATAACCGCCAACAGTCAGATATATCTTATGGTCCCAGTCATGGACGAAATCAAAGAAATGGTCATTCAGAGAAAATTCTACCTGCTTGGTCTCAGCAATCTTAACTTCCATACTTTTCACCCGCTTTCTTGAATGTTATCTGGATCGGCTTTTCTTCGTCCTTCTCAACCTGGGACTTCAGAACTGCAATCCGCGCCTTCTGCTCCTCACTGGCCAGCTCCCAGTTTTTATGTAGCAGCTCATCATACTGTTTGATAAGACCCTCCAGCGTTTTCTGGGCTCTGGCCTGCGCCTGCAGGAAATTTCCCTGCTTATCCCAGGCCTGCTGTACCTCCCAGCGCTCCTCTGTGACCGTCTCCCCATCCTTATGGCCTATCTTAGTGATGGTCACATCCTTCTGGTCCCTCACATACATGATGGACTGCGCCCGGATGATGGCAGCATAAGCTATCTGCACCTGGTCCCATAAGATGTCCAGCGGGTCCGTGGGCATCTCCTGGATAATGGAAACGGTCTCCTCAGGCAAGTACTTGCTAAAGAAACCGTATTTTTCTGCATTCTTATTCTGTTTTGGAGCCCCATGGCCAACAGCATTTTGATTACCCGCAGGAG